>Ga0209117_1000204_pt1 | contig 34696 bp, 34 predicted proteins | sample BlaSpr_A8_OM2_M2_FD_187978 | JGI IMG/M metagenome (GOLD analysis project Ga0209117, IMG submission 187978) | Forest soil microbial communities from Thunder Bay, Ontario, Canada - Black Spruce, Ontario site 2_A8_OM2_M2 (SPAdes) (version 2) | ecosystem: Environmental > Terrestrial > Soil > Boreal... | reverse complement strand
GCTCACTGGGCGGCGAAAAGATGGCAGCGATTTTCCGATCGAGATCATGCTGAGCCCGCTGGAAAGCGCCGAAGGAATCCTGGTGACGGCAGCGATCCGCAACATCACCGAACGCAAGAAATCCGAGGAGCATCTGGTCAAGACGGTGGGGGAACTGAAGCGTTCCAATGACGAACTGCAGCAATTTGCCTACGTTGCGTCACACGATCTCCAGGAACCGTTGCGCATGGTGGCCAGTTATACGCAGCTCCTGGCCAAGCGCTACAAAGGGCGTCTGGACTCCGATGCCGATGAGTTCATCGCCTATGCAGTAGATGGGACCAACCGCATGCAGGGGCTGATCCAGGACCTGCTGGCCTATTCGCGCGCAGGGACAAATGGAAAGGCGCTGCACGAGATTTCCAGTGAAAACGCATTGAAGGAAGCGCTTGCGAACTTACGAGCCGCGATTAAGGAGAGCGGTGCGGTTGTGACTCACGATTCGCTACCAGCCATCACGACCGACGATACGCAATTGGCTCAGGTATTTCAGAACCTCGTCGGGAACGCAATCAAATACCGCGGTGCCGAAGTCCCCGAGGTACACGTCTCAGCCAAGAAAAACGGCGGCAATGAATGGATCTTTTCCGTGCGGGATAATGGGCTGGGAATTGACCCTCAGTACTTTGAAAGGATCTTCATCCTTTTCCAGCGGTTGCACGGGCGAACAGAGTTCAAGGGTACCGGAATCGGATTGGCCATTTGCAAGAAGATTTTGGAGCGGGTGGGCGGGAGAATTTGGGTCGAGTCGCAACCCGAAAAAGGCTCGACCTTCTACTTTGCCCTGCCGGAAAGAGATGGGAAGTGATGAAATCGATTGGAACGGACGCGGAACCTATTGAAGTTCTTTTGGTTGAAGATAGTCCCGGCGATGTCCGGCTCACGCAGGAAGCGTTTAAAGACGCCAAGGTCCATATCAACTTGCACGTCGCGTTGGATGGGACAGAAGCAATGGCTTTTCTGCGGCACGAAGGGGAGCACGCCAATGCTCCTCGCCCAGATCTGATCTTGCTCGATCTGAACCTCCCCAAGAAAGACGGCCGGGAGGTTCTGGGGGAAATCAAGGGGAGTCCGACACTGAAGAGCATTCCTGTCGTTATCTTGACTACCTCTGCGTCTGAGACGGATATCCTGCGGAGTTATCTGCTCCATGCGAACTGTTACATCACCAAGCCTGTGGACCTCGATGGGTTCCTCAAAGTGGTGAAGAGCATCGACAGTTTCTGGCTGTCTGTAGTCAAGTTGCCGCGCGAAGCACGCTCGTGAGAGAAAAGGCACTGCAAATTCTTCTGGTTGAGGATAACGCGGGAGATGCCCGTTTGCTCCGCGAGATGTTCAGCAAGGAGAAACCGGACAGTTTCGAATTCACGCACCTTTTGCGCATGAGTGACGCCGTGATTCATCTTGCGAAAGGTGGAGTGGACATCGTCCTATTGGACATGGGATTGCCGGATGGGCATGGCCTCGACACCGTGCGGCGGGCGCACGGGGCGGCCCCAGGCGTTCCGCTGATCGTGCTAACGGGCTTGGACGACGAGGTACTGGCCGCCGAAGCGATGAAGGTAGGCGCGCAAGACTATTTGATCAAAGGCCAGATTGAAAATCGTGCGCTTCCCCGAGCTCTTCGCCATGCGATTGAGCGCCACCGCATGCAAACAGAAACCGACCTCATCCGGACACATCAGATGAAGTTTAAGGATGAGTTCCTCTCACACGTGTCGCATGAGCTTCGTTCACCCCTGACCGCGATCTATCAGTTTGTGACCATTCTCCTGGACAGGTTGGCCGGCGAATTGAATCTGGAACAGCAGGAGTACCTGGACATCGTTCTGAGGAACGTCAAGCAGCTTCAATCGATGATTAATGACTTACTTGAAGTGACTCGCGTGCAGGCGGGTAAACTCACGATCGAGCTGCAATGTACTTCGGTTTTCGATGCAATCGTCTACACCGTCAACACACTCCAGGGAGCCGCCACAGCCAAAGGAATCACCCTCTCTTTCGATAAAGATCGCGACTTGCCATCCGTCAGCGGTGACCCCACGCGCATTCGACAAATCCTCATCATTCTAGTCGATAACGCCATCAAGTTTACGCCCACCGGCGGCGCGGTGAAGGTCCAGGCCCGGGTGTTCGAGCAAGATCCGGGTTTTCTGCGGGTGGAAGTTTCCGACACGGGATGCGGAATCAGTCCGGAAATGACCGAGCGGATCTTTGAGCACCTCTATCAGATAACCGATCCTGGCCAATCGGGACGGAAGGGCTTGGGGCTCGGCTTGTACATTTCCAAAGAGTTGGTGGCGAGGCAAGGCGGCAAGATCTGGGTGCGCAGCGAGCCACAAAAAGGCAGCCATTTTTTCTTCACCGTGCCCATTTTTTCCCTGACGAGTTGGATTGGCCCGATGTTGGCGCAAGAGAAGAAGCCCGGCGATGCCATCGCATTGCTTGCCGTGGAGATGGGTTCTCGGGACGGCTGGCTTTCGCCGGATGTGCGCAAGGAAATGTCGCATATGGCGCGCAGGCTTCTGCAACAATGTTTGCGTCCCGAAACAGATGTACTACTGCCAACCATGGATTCGGCGAGCGTGCGCGACCTGTTCTTTGTCGTGGTCTACACGCAAGAGCACGGCGCGGAGATCATCAGCAAGCGTATCCGAACACAGTTCCAGCGCTGTGAGCAGCTTCAACCGGCAGACCTCACGCTTGCGGTTTCTCACAGCTTTCTGGCGCCGATATCGCGAGAGAAAAACGAGTCGATGGAAACCTTCGTGGAACACGTGGCTGCTGGAATTCAAGATCGCATCAACATCATAAGGTTGCAGAGGAGCGTTTAGACATGAGCCAAAAGACAATTCTGATTGTGGATGACGATCCCGATGTGCGACTGGGCCTCCACGTACGCCTCAAAGCCAACCATTACGACGTTATTTTCGCAGGGGATGGAATGGCGAGTATCGCGGAAGCGCGGAAACACATGCCCGATCTGATTATCCTGGACCTGGGCTTACCGGCCGGTGATGGCTTTAGCGTCCTGGAGCGGTTGAAAGCAAACGACAGTCTGTCTTTAATCCCGGTGATTGTCGTGTCCGCGCGCGACCTCAACGCAAATATGGACCGGGCGCTCAAGGCCGGCGCGAAGGCTTTCCTGCAAAAGCCGGTGGATAATGCCCAGCTCCTGTCGGTGATTCGACAAGTGCTGGGCGAAAAGAACCACACGCCCGCGAAGAAGGTGCATGATTTGGGGGACGTGTAAGGGGATTGTGATTCCTACCGACCAGGAGATAAGCCGCGCTATGGCCCAGCAACGCCAATGCGGGCAGCATCACCCTCCACCACAACCGGTGCCCTGCCACCGTAAGCTTCAAACTGCCAAGAATCGTAGCCGGACGGGGAATCCTGAGGAATCCCGGGCGAAATAAGAATTCGCCAGAGACAGGCCGCGAGCCTACCCGGTCTCTGCTAGGGTCGTACCAAAAAGGTAAAAGTCTGCTTGACATTCACACGCCGACGGCAGCAAAATCCGCCCACGTCTCGCAAGAGCAAGGCCCAACCACCGTATCTGTAAGCCCGAACGAGACAAGACCCTTTCCCTAGCTGGGCCCCTGGACCAAACGATCAATAGCTGTATGAATCCCAAACTAAAGACGAATTGTCATTCGGAAATCAGAGTGAACGCGAAATCAAAAGGAAGGAGACCAACTATGTTTAGGACAACGGCTAGTCCAATCTTGGCAGTCATTATTGCAGTCGTGGCAGGCTCTTTGCCCCTCAAGGCACAACCGACTATCACTCCATGTTCGTCTGCGTTTAACTCGGCGGGCATGGTAGTCAACAAACATTATCCCCACGATGCCTTTTTCGGCTCGTTTGCAGTGGTGAAGCATGTTTCGAGCGTCAAGCCGGGGAGTGGACCGTGCGACTTCGGGCCTCTTGATCCGGATATAGCTCTCGGCCCGGGAGTCAGCGTGTCACGGGGTGTAGCCCTGGATCGATTCGGAAACCTGTTTGTCGCCGCGGGCAACGGAACAGCAACCAGCATTCTGAAAATAGCGCCACCCTATGATGGTACGCCGACCGTCTTTTTTAGCGGAGCGCGCGATCTCATAAGTCTCGCGATCCGCGGTCACTTACTTTACGCGGCTGACTTCGGTGCGGGTACCATTCTGCGCTTCGACATGAACGATGTTCCCGCAAGCGCTACGACCTTTGCCACCGTTCCTGGCGTATTTGGAATCTTTGTTGCCGGCAGAGATGACCTCTTCGTCACGTCGAATGCCGGCGGTGAAGGATCCGACGACGTAAAGCGGGTAACCAGGAACGGCGTATCAACGATCGCGACCGGGCTGGGTTTCCCTGAAGGTATTGCCGGCGATGATGAAAACCTCTATGTCGCGAGCGGCGCGGTCGTGGTCACGGTTCCGAGAAGCGGCGGAACTCCAGTTTTCTATGCGGGTAGCCCAATCCTGTTCTCTCACGCAATGTTCGTGTTCGAAGGCGGCGGCTATGTTACCGATTCCAACGGTCCTGCTGGGCACGTTTTCAAGTTCACCTTGATCGATGACGACGACAACTGAAGAGATAGGTACAGCGATCGAAACTGATCAACCCCTATAGCGAGGAGGCGGCCCCTTGCAGAGCCCCCTTCAAGGGGCATTTTGCTGGCCTGTCCCTCGCGAAAACTTCATCCGCGACGAAAAACGGCGCGATTCTCCGTAGTTAAGGCTGGAATACGATCAGCATTGTTTCGAAAGAGTACGCAGACTATGTGAATCGGCAATGCTGCAGGGCGCGATGAACACAAGGACGGGCTTTGGGCTCGTCCTGGGGCGAAGCAGTACCGGCCTCACGGTTTTTCGACGACTTTTTGCACTTGGCCGATTTTCTTCTGGACCTTCCCGACTATCTTTTCGCCAATACCTTCGGCTTCCAAGTCGGTATCGTTCGTCAGTTGACCCACCTTTTCCTTAACCTTACCCTTCATTTCGTGAACCTTGCCTGCGATCTCATTCTCAGTACTTGACTTCATCTTGTTGCCTCCCTTCGGAAGTTTGCATTCCGGCGCCCGGGTAAGCGCCCTTCGGCTTCACCGCGTGCCAGAAGGCGTAGGTCCGAACATCTCGCGCTCCGCTAGCAGTCACCGATTCGCGATCGCATCTCTCCTCTTGACACTAGAGGGTGCTCGTTCCTACGCCAACGACAGTATTCCCAGCCACCACCACCAAGCAAAACACAACTAGAAGAACGATCAATATGGTTTCGAGGTCTCTACCTCATTCGTCAGAGGAAGCTGGTTGACTCGTTGACTCGCCTTACTGGCTCCGTAGGCAGCATTATAAAAGAGGCGAAGATGGATATCTGTTCACATCCGGACACATCCGCGTTTTGTTTGCTTTTTCCGTGGCGCGAAAGTTGTCCGTGCTGATGTAAAGCGAGGATCTAACCACTGCCGAAGTCCTCGAATCAGTTTTCGGGACTGTCCGCGGCGTCATCGCGAGCTTCCCGGCGACAGGATTTAAGGCCGCGTTGGTAGAAACGTTATCGTACGGCAAAGGTCAGCAGAGAGGCTCACATTTTCCACGAGCTCCTGGGTCAATCGATGTGTACAGGATGGTACAGACAGCCGTCGGTGCGATGAGTGATCATCCATCCAGCTACATTTGAGTTGCCGAGTGCGGCTAACCGGCACGGGGAGGCATCGAGCCTGTTAGGCTTGGAACTGAGCAAAGTTGTGGAGTAGCAACGACAGGATTGTTGATTCCCGCGCTGGACAATGAGGAGACAGAAGATATGCTTGGGATAATCGCTGTGGTCCTGGTTGTTCTTTGGTTGCTTGGGTATTTCACATTTCACGTAAGCTCTGGCCTGGTTCACGTCGTGCTTGTCGTCGGTTTAGTGCTTCTCCTAGTTCATTTCTTGCGGGGTAGAGCCTAAGCGGTCGTGATCGGCGCTACGATGACTGTTCTATCCGGCCGAGTGGTCACCTTAAGCTGGCGCAAGACGGCCCCTCATTGAGTCAAGATGGGACGCTATCAAAAGAAAGATAATTCTCGGAGAAGCAACCAGATCGCGTGCCAAATACCCACCCACTCTTTCAACAGATCCTTGGCACCCTTCGCGAGTTGCTTGGCGCCGCGTGGGGCGTTTGCAAGTCGAGTCGCTTACTTCGAATCATTTCGCTACTAGCAGCCGTGACAGTTGAGGGTGTTGTTGGCGCGGCTATCTACGTCAACTTCAATCGAACAAACCTGCCCGATTTAAACGCGTTCATTCGCTTTGAGCCTCCCACCATGGGTCACATCTACGATGCGAATGGCCACGTCCTCATCGAATTAGGAAGGGAACGCAGGGAAATCATGCAATATAAGAACATTCCCGATGTCCTTCGGCAAGCGATCCTTTCGGCCGAGGATGTGAACTTTTTCTCACACTCGGGGGTGGATTATTCTGTCTTCCCTCGTGTGCTCAGCAAGACAAACATTCAAGCCTTGATCGCCTGGGCCGGGGGCTCAAACGGCGAGAATGCCGCAGAACGCGCACCGGTGTTTCCACAGGGTGGCTCGACGATTACTCAGCAGCTGGTGCGCGGTTTCTTCCTGCAAAAACTTACCAGCGCAAAAAATAGCAATACACTTCAGCACCAAGGCCTGCTCTCGCGTGTTCTGGCCTTCGTTATCGGTGTGCCGGGCACAAACAGAGTCTTGCTGAAAGTAGAGGAAATGCGTCTCTCGCTGTGGATTGAGGCAGAGATGCTGAAGCGCTACGGATCCAAGCGCAGGGCCAAGGAAGAACTTCTCGCGCGTTACGCCAGCTTCATCTACTTGGGCAACGGCCGATACGGTTTCGCAAAGGCCGCGCAGTATTATTTGGGCATACCGGCCACGGCACTCACGGCCGATGATGCCGACAAGGCGGCACTTCTGGCAGGCATCACCAAGTCGCCGGGCGAGTATGCCCCCACTTTGGAAGACAATCAAAGACCACTCCGCAGACGAAATCAGATCTTAGCCCTTATGGTTAAGAACCATTTTCTTTCCGCCCAGACGGCTCAGAGCAGCCAACAGACTCCCATTCTTCTGGCTGCTCATGTTAACGGTCTGATCGAAGCGCCCGCTGCAGTGGGAAATGTTCTCGAGGAGCTGAAACGACTCGACGCCACCCCGGTCTCGGATATCGGAATTAACCAACTACTGGAGGGCCACATCCAGATTTATTCAACGATCGACGATCGGATCCAGCGCTTCGCGAATGCGGCACTTGAAAACGGCTTGAAATTTTATGAAAGGCGTCATCCCCAGAGCACTGGGCTGATTCAGGGTTCCGTGGTTGTTCTGCGGAACCGGGACTCCGCCATCCTGGCCGAGGCAGGTGGGCGACGCACCTATAAAGGCCACAACACCACCTACAGCGACTATAACCGGGTAACCCAGTCCATGCGCCAGCCAGGCTCGGCCATGAAGCCGATTGTTTATCTAGCGGCATTTCGTCAAGGAGCCCTGGCTCTCGATACTCCGGTGCCCGATGAACCCATCGCGGTGGTTACGTCGGGGATGCGTACGGCGAAGTGGATCTCCAATTCTGATCATAAATTTGAAGGTATAATCCCAGCCCGGCGGGCGCTGGCGGAGTCGAGAAACGCAGTCGCCATTTGGATTATTCAACAGATCGGAATTGATTCTGTCTTGAAAACAGCGCGAGACGTTGGCATCCGCACCGGATTACAGCACTATGAAACTACGGCCCTCGGCGCATCCGAAGTTACTTTACTGGAACTTGCCAACGCTTACCGGATGATGGCTAGCGGTATACGAGCGGAGCCGTACGTGATTGCGAAGATCGAGCATAGTGGAGGAAACGTTATTTACAGTCATCAACTGCCCCGCGGTTCGATCAACGGGAGCGAGTTGGAGCTATCCATGATCCAGGAAGGATTGCGGGGCGTGGTACGGATTCCGTCGGGGACGGCGCACGCGCTCAACGCGCGTACCTTCCCGATCCCCGTGATGGGTAAAACCGGCACGACGAGCAACTACCGGGATGCCCTTTTTTTAGGGTCGACGTACGGCCCCGATGGCATCACTGTTGCGGTGCGCATGGGATTTGACGACAACCGCTCACTAGGCGGAATGGAAACGGGGGGCAGAGCCGCCCTTCCAGTATTCAGAGAAGTCATGTTGAAGACCTATCAGGCGAAGCTGGTTGGCCCTGTGCCATCGTTTCCGGCAGCCATGGAAAACAACATTGACGCCTATCTCGGTGGCGATCACGCTGGGGAAGAACAGGCACTGTCGCTCGGTTCATCGGATGCGATGACAGCCACCGAGGATGGAACAAGAGGTTGCCGTCTGACGGCGAAGGTTCTGCCAACCGACCCCTGCGAGCCGCCACCCGGCCTGGTGCATTCCATCTACCGGCACAGAGATGAGCGTGGCCGGATTGTTTTTACCAACCAGTGAGCCCTCCTACGCTCGCGATCACTAACAGGGTCCAGCGCCTGCACCACGCGGCTGCGGCAGACGTTTTACGCGGAGAAGAAATTGGAAACATTGTTATCGGTACATGAAGAAGTGGCCGCCAAGCTGGCTGCTGGCGGGCCGGTTGTCGGTCTGGAATCATCGGTGTTCGCGCAAGGTTTACCTGCTCCGCAGAATATCGAAACTGCCGGCGCGATGCTGGCTGCGATACGTGAAGAGGGCGCCGTACCTGCGGCGATAGGGGTGCTCGATGGCAGTATGGTGGTGGGTCTTAGCTCGGCGCAAATTGCGGTTCTTGCCACCAGGACCGATGTCGCGAAAGTAAGCCGCGGCGATCTGTCACCAGTGCTGTTTTCCGGCAAGCCTGGTGCCACCACAGTCGCTGCTACGATTTTTATTGCGGCGCTTGCGGGGATTCGCGTGGTGGCGACAGGCGGCATCGGCGGCGTCCACCGCAATCTTGAAAAAAATCTCGACATTTCGGGCGACCTTACCGAACTAGCGCGTACCCCGGTGGCCATCATTTGTTCCGGCGTCAAATCGATGCTGGATTTGCCGCGCACGCTCGAGGTTCTCGAAACTCTGGGGGTCCCTGTCGTAGGGTATGGTACCGACGAGTTTCCGGCATTCTTTTCACGAGACAGCGGATTGCCGCTCCCCTACCGCGTGGACTCGGCTTTCGAGGCCGCTCGTCTGATGGGAATCCAGTGGGAATTAGGAGAAGCCGGGCAGGGGATGAGCGCGGGAATTGTGATTGCCAATCCGGCTGCACTGGAGGTGGCGATTCCCCGAGCGGACGTGGAGACTTGGATTGCGGAGGCACTGGACTCAGCAGAAAGGCAGGGTGTTCGCGGCAAAGACATGACGCCCCACCTTCTGCAAGAGCTAGCCAGGCGAAGCGGGGGCGGCACGATGAGGGCGAACATCGCGTTGCTTATCGATAATGCGCGGCTGGCTGCGCGCATCGCTGTTTCGCACAGTGTTCGCAAAAAACACTGGCCGTGAGGCCATGGATTTATTGCTTTCAAGCCCGCCAATCCGCAAGACCTTCGCTCGCCGCTAAAACCCGCCTAACCAGTAGTCGATCGCCCGCATCCAAATCGTAGCGTTCCGTTGCTTAGAAACTGGTCCGGGCTTTGGTTTTGACCGGTGCACGGGCGTATAGGATAATGATTGTTTTCGAGGTTGCCATGAAGGGGTCTGTGAAGCTGCTTGCACTGTTCTTTCTCCTGGTGACAACGGTACGGGGCGAAGCTCGCCAGCAGGCCCCAACCACTGACCAGCAGCATCACCCATCGGAGGCCGGGAGCGCGCAGCAGGCTCCGCCGCTCGATGCCAAAGCTCGTTCCGAGGCCTACTATAACCTGACGATGGGCCATATTTCCGAGGAGATGTACCAATCAACGGGTCGCAGTGAGTACGCGATTCAGGCCATCGAGTTTTACAAGACAGCTTACGCTTTGGACCCTAAGTCCCCGGTTATCGGCGAGCGCCTCGCGGAAATTTATTTAAAAACCCAGCGTATCCGGGACGCGGTAACCGAAGCCCAGCAAATTTTGAAGCGCGATCCGAACGACTTGCCGACGCGGCGTCTTCTGGCGCGCATTTATGTGCGCACGCTTGGCGACTTGAGCAGCGTCTCGGGACAATCGGACTCGGTGGTCAAGGCTCTCGAGCAGTACAACGAAATCCTGCGCATCGATCCCAGCGATACCGAGGCGGCGCTCTGGCTGGCCAAGCTGTACCGCTTGCAGAATGACCGCGAGAAGGCCAAACGGGCCCTACGCGCGTTGCTGCAGCGCGACCCCGAGAATGAAGCCGGGATCGAGCAACTCACGCAGCTTCTGCTCGATGAAGGGAAGTCCAGCGACGCGATTGCCTTGCTCGAGGGAATCGTCAAGCGTTCTCCAACCCCGGGACTGTTCGATTTGCTCGGCGACGCGTACACACAGATGAAAAATCCTGTGAAGGCTGAGCAGGCCTTCCGCCAGGCGATGGAGCTCGAACCCCAGGAAGCCAGTCACCGGCGGGGGCTCGGCCAGGCATTAATAGCTCAGGCAAAATATAATGAAGCGCTCGAGCAGTATAAGAAAATCTCCCAAATCGACCCGGACGACGCCGAGACCTATCTCAGCCTGGCTAAGATTTATCAAGAACTGCATCAGCTTGATTTGGCCGAGAAAAATTTGCTGATCGCGCGGCAGCATTCCCCGGGCAGCCCGGAAGTAATTTACAACGAAGCGATGCTGTACCAATCACAAGGGCGGTATGAGGACGCTATCCGCGTCCTGTCAGACGCCGCAGCGAGCGTCAAGACTCAGGTCACACTGACACCGTCAAGCCGCCGCACGCTGGCCATTTTGTACCAGCAATTGGGTCGGCTCTATCGCGAGGTGGAACGATATCCAGCTGCCCTCAACACCTTTCAAGAAATGCTGAAGCTTGGGGAGGATGAAGACAGGCGCGCCCGTGTGGAGATCATCGAAACGTATCAAACCGCCAAAGATGTGCCGCATGCGTTGGAATCGGCGCGCAAGGCGCTGGAACTTTATCCGCGAGACCACTCTATCCGGGTCAGATATGCGTTGCTGCTTGCCGAAAAGGGTGACACTGACGAAGCTGCGCGAATGCTCCGGGAAATGCTGACTGGTACCGAGGCCGACCGCGAAATTCAACTTGATATTGCTCAGGTGTACCAGCGCGGCGGCCGCTACGCCGAGGCCGAGACTGCGGCGCGCATTGCCGAAAAGCTGCCGGGGCGCCCAGCCGACAAAGAAATGGTTTGGCTCATACTCGGCGCGATTTTCGAACGTCAGAAGATGTTTGATCGCGCTGAAGAGCAATTCCGCCGCGTGCTCGAAATCAATCCGCGCAACGCTGAAGTTTTGAATTATTACGGATATATGCTCGGCGATCTCGGCATCCGGCTGGATGAGGCTCACGCGCTCATCAAGCGCGCCCTTGCTGAAGAACCTCATAACGGAGCGTTTCTCGACAGCATGGGCTGGGTGCTCTACAAACAGAATCGCCTGCCCGAGGCCGAGGAAATGTTGCGCAAAGCCATTTCGCGCAATAGCCATGACGCGACCATTCATTCGCATTTGGGTGATGTCTACTTCAAAAGCGGGCGAGCCGGGTTAGCAGCTGCGGAATGGGAAAAATCCCTTGCGGAATGGCGTCATGCGCTCCCCAGCGAGACCGAAGCTGATAAACTAGCCGAGCTCGAGAAAAAACTAACCACCGTCAAGCGCCAGTTGGCCCAAAAGAAGACCGAGGGCGCTCCGGCCAAGCCGCAGTAGAATCCAGGGATGCGCGCGATTCGCCTGCCGGCATTCGCCAAGATCAATTTGTGTCTCGACATCCTTGGGCGACGGCCCGACGGGTATCACGAGCTTCGTACGATCTTCCAGACTATATCGCTTCACGACACTCTCCGGTTTCTTCCAGCAAGAGAGCCAGCCATTAAATTGGTGATTCAAGGAAATGCAGTTCTCGCGCGCGAGCCGGTGGAGCGCAACCTGGTGTACCGGGCGGTCGCGGCGCTGCGTCGCGACCAAAAAATCCGTTCGGGAGTTCACATTGATCTCAAGAAGCGAATCCCCGCGGGCCGGGGTCTCGGAGGGGGCTCGAGCGACGCGGCGGCGGCGCTCACAGGGTACGCGCGGTTCCTTGGACGTGAAATCGGTCGCGATATTCCAACGGCGCGCCTGATGGAAATTGCCGCGACCCTCGGGGCGGACGTGCCATTTTTTTTGTTTGGTGGGCGCGCTTTGGGAGTGAGCCGCGGCGATGAAGTTTATCCGCTCCCGGACATCGCGTTGCAAACGCTGCTGGTCGTGTCACCGCGGAATATCACGGTTCCTACTGACGATGCCTTCCGCTGGATGAGCAAACGATTGACAAAGCTACGTAGTCCCTCTAAACTTTGGAGGTTCTGCGCTCTGTGCTGGAGCCCGCAGGAAAGCGGCCTTTCGAACGATTTCGAGGCGGCTGTTTTCGAGCGGTATCCCCGCTTGGGGGCAATCAAGCGGACGTTGCTACGGCGAGGAGCTGCAGAAGCTGCGCTGGCGGGTAGCGGTTCGGCGGTGTTTGGAATCTTCCGTAACCCAGTGCATGCGCGCCGAGCTGCGCAATGGTTCCCCAAGGACCAGACCTTTGTTTGCGAAACTCTCTCCCGGGAGAGGTATCGTCGCGCCATGGGTTTGCGTGGCTGATTCGCACGGCAAGCATCAAGAATCTGTAGCATGAACACGTTCCGTGATTGACGAAAAATTCAAGATCTTCAGCGGATCGGCAAACCCGTCGCTTGCGACGGACATTTGCCGCTTTCTAGGCGCGCAGGTGGGTCAGGCAGCCCTGGGAAAATTCAGCGACGGTGAGATTTATTTTCAGATTCTCGAGAATGTTCGCGGGGCCGATGTTTTTGTGGTACAGCCATGCAGCCATCCGGTGGATTTCCACCTGATGGAACTGCTGATGATGATTGATGCTTTTAAGCGTGCCTCGGCTTGGCGCATCACCGCGGTTGTTCCGTATTATTGCTACGCGCGCCAAGACCGCAAAGATAAGCCGCGCGTTCCAATTTCCGCGAAGCTGGTTGCGGATTTGCTCGAAACGGCCGGGGCCAATCGGGCATTGACTCTCGACCTGCACGCTCCGCAGATTCAGGGTTACTTCACGGTTCCGGTAGATCATCTATATGGTTCGCCGGTGCTGGTCGAATATTTCAAACTCAAGAAGCTCAAGAATGTCACCATTGTGTCGCCGGACGCGGGCGGGGTGGAGCGCGCGCGTTTTTTCGCGAAAAAGATGGATGCACCGCTGGCGATCGTGGACAAACGCCGCGTGGACGTGGACGTCAGCGAAGTGATGCATCTGATCGGCGATGTGCGCGGTCAGACCACGTTAATCATCGACGATATTATCGATACGGCAGGGACGCTGGTCAAAACTGCCGAGGCTCTTTTGAAAGAAGGGGCGACCGAAGTGTTTGCCGCATGCACGCATCCGGTACTTTCGGGGCCCGCGGTTGCGCGTATCCGCGAATCGCCGATTACTGAAGTTCTGGTAACCGACTCGGTCCCCCTGTGCGATGCGGCAAAAAAGGTTGCAAAGATCAAGGTGCTGAGTGTGGCCGATTTGCTGGCTCGCGGGATTCGCTCGATTCATGAGGAGACTTCGATCAGCGAGCTTTTTACTTAGGACTATAAAAGCTGCAAGGAAGGACGTATGGAGCAAATCATTGTCGAAGCGACGCCGCGCGAAGACCGCGGCAAAAATGCTGCCCGCCGCATGCGCGTGGCCGGCCAACTACCGGCGGTGCTCTATGGCGGGAATACCGAGCCCGTCACACTGGCCGTCAACGCCAAGCAAGTGGCCGGTATTCTGCGCTCGGCCTCTGGACACAATACAATCTTTAAGGTCCAGCTAGGCAATCAACAGCAGTCAGCCATCTTGAAGGATTGGCAGGTTGACCCCGTAAAGGGCTCGCTCTTGCACGTGGATTTGCTGCGCATCGCCATGGATGTGCGTATGCGCGTCAAGGTGCCCGTGCACACCTTCGGAGAGCCGCAGGGAGTCAAGCTGCAAGGGGGTATCTTCGAAATGGTGACGCGCGAAGTTGAAGTCGAGTGCTTGCCAACAGAAATTCCGACCGAGTTTCGCGTAGACGTCACGGAATTGATGATCGGCAATCATCTCCGCGCGGCGGATCTGCCGATGGATTCGGAAAAAGTGAAGCTGGTGACCGATCCGGCGCGGGTGATTGCTCACGTTGTGGCCCTGCGCGCCGAGGAAGAAAAGCCAGCGGAAGTTGTTGCGGCGACCGAAGCTGTGCCTGCCGAACCGGAGCTTATCAAGAAGGGCAAAAAGGAAACCGAGGAAGGCGCGGAAGCAGCGGCTCCAGCCGAGGAAAAGCCCAAGGAGAAGGAGAAGAAGAAGTAGCGCGGCTTGTGTGGCGCGCACGGTGCCGAAAAGGAAGGGCGTGGCCTCGCAGTCTAACAGCGCGTGGAGTTGCGAAACCTCGCTGCGGGCTGGTGATCGAAGCTGGCTCGCGGGCGGGACGGTGTAGCTGATGCGGCTCATCGTTGGGCTTGGCAATCCCGGTCCGAAATATGCCTGGACGCCGCACAATTTGGGATTTTTTGTAATCGATAAGCTCGCCGAGAAGGCCGGCATCGCCATCGATCGCCCGCAAGCTAAGGCGTACATTGGACGAGGGCAGCTCGCAGGCAAAGAGGTATTGCTCGCTAAACCGCAGACGAGCATGAATCTTAGCGGTCTTTCGGTGCGCGAGTTAATGGAACGGTTCGAGGTCGACCTCGAGGCTGATCCCGCTGGGTTGATTGTCGTCTATGACGAAGCCGCACTGCCGTGGGGCATGTTGCGCATTCGCGAACGCGGCAGCGCCGGCGGGCACAACGGCGTGAAATCCATCATCGGGGCGCTCGGCACGCATGAATTTGCCCGCATCCGATTGGGGGTTCAACCGGATCATCCGGTGGAAGACCTCGCAGGCTACGTGCTCGCGCCGATGCGCAAGGCGCAGCTGGAAGTTGCGGCAGAAATGGTGGACCAAGCAGCAGAGGCTGTCGACGTGATCCTCAGCGATGGTCTGGCGCGCGCGATGAATCGTTTTAACAAACGCGTTCCTCCACCAGGTGAAGGTGTCGAGCAAAAGAGTTGAATGCAGGATTGTTCAAGGTTGATCCAAGGCAGGTCCTAAGCGCCAGCAAAACGGGCTAAGCATTACGAAAAGAAAACAAGAAAAAAACGTACGTAGAACGAAAGATCTGGAAACGAGGAAACATGGAAGAACGCTTATACGATTTGATTTTTATCTGTCGCCCCACCACGCCAGAAGAAGAAGTTGCCAAGATCACCACGACTCTTGAGCATGCCTGCGCCGAGAAAGGCGCCAAGGTTGAAAAGACAGAAAAGTGGGGCACCAAGAAAATGGCCTATCGCGTGGCTAAGCACCGCGAAGGTTCTTACGTTTATTTGCAGATTCGAAGCTCGCAGGGTGAACTAATTCACGAACTCGAGCGCCGCCTGAAGGTTTCCGACCCGGTCATCAAGTACTTGACGATTCGGCTCGACGAAGACCTGAAGCGGCAGCAAAAGTTCGCTCGCAAGCGCGAACGCAAAGCCGCCAAGCGCCCGCGCAAGCCGGTGCCTGCCGGAGGTAGCGGTCCGAGCGCCGCTCCGGCTGCACCTGCCGCTCCCTCCGTCGCCGGCGGTGGCGAGGCCGCTCCGGCAGCGAGCTAGTTTGTAAGGTACTTCGATTTCATCGGCGGCTGGGGTTTTCGCTCGTGTCGCACGACTACAGAACGTTTGGGGAGAGAGGAATAAAACATGCCTGACGAACACAGATCACATTCCGGCGGATCGTACTCTGGTTCCGGGCCTCGCCGCGAAGGCGGAGGCGGTCAAGGGGGCGGTCAAGGGGGCGGTCCAGGAGGCGGACCTGCACGAAAAGGGAAGCGCCAGTTTTTCCGCAAGAAAAAAGTGTGCCGGTTTTGCGTTGAGCGAATCGATTTTATAGATTACAAGCGCGTCGAGATGCTCCAGCCGTTCATCCAGGACCGCGGCAAGATTCTCCCGCGGCGCATGACGGGAACCTGCTCGCGTCACCAGCGTTGGTTGGGCGAGGCCATCAAGCGCGCTCGCAACATAGCGCTTCTACCTTTCGCGACGGCGCGCTGAACTAGTTTGCAGGTTTTTGGGGAGCCAGCGATCCGCGGCCGCGGATGCGCGAATTGGATGCCCTTATTGGTGTCCGCAAAATAAGGTTCGAAATCGTGAAATTAGGAGAATGACCCATGCAGGTTATTTTGCAAGAAGATGTCGAAAAGCTCGGCACCCGAGGGCAAGTTCTCGAGGTCGCGGCGGGTTACGCACGCAATTACTTGTTGCCGCGCAAGCTAGCCATTGAAGCCACCTCTTCCAATCGCAAGCATCTCGAAAAGCTAAAAACCGTGCTTGCCAAGCGCACCGCTACCGAGCGTGACGCCGCGCAGAAGCAGGCCGATGCCCTGAATTCCGTGACCGTACGCTTGGCACGCAAGGCCGGCGAAAACGATCAGCTATTCGGCTCGGTTACAACTGCCGACATCGCCGAATCGATCGCCACGCAGGGTTACAAAGTCGATAAGCGACAAGTTCAGCTGGCCGAGCCCATCAAGCTTATCGGTGAATTTCAGGTTGCGGTGAAGCTGTATCAGGAAATTTCTGCAAACGTCAAAGTGGTCGTCGAAAAAGAAGCCTAACCTTCTCGCCTTGCCCGGCGGGCGCGTAGGCCGAGTTTTTCGTTATGTCGCGCCGCAGCTGCCGCTTGCCCTGGCAGCCGAACATCGATTTGCAAGTACAGACGCTCGAACTATCCCTCAGGTTCTCGTCCCCAAGAAACTTCGAGCGCCTACGATGGGGACTGGGTTTTCCACCGCGTACGCGAATATTCACAGCTGCGTGGTCTAGACGCTCGATCGCTTTCACCCCACAATGCCGTGTGGTCCAACATACGCAGACACGGAACGCAGAAACTAGTTGGAAACCTCGCCCGACTTGGCGATAATCAAGGCGGCGAAGAGAAAGCAAACATTAAATGGCCTCCCAGTCCTCACTCGAACGCCCGCTGCCGCAGAATCTCGAGGCCGAACGCAGCGTTCTTGGCGCCATCCTGATGGACAACCACATCTTGAACGCGGCTATCGAGAAGCTGCGCCCCGAAGATTTTTTTGGCGACCATCATCGAACGATCTACCAACACATGATCGAGCTGGGCGAGAGCCAGCAGGCCATCGATCTGGTTACGCTCACCGAAGAGTTGCATCGCCGTGGCAAGCTGGAAAGTGCCGGAGGTGCGGCATATCTTGCACAGTTAATGGATGGGGTGCCGCGCGTTTCTAACGTCGAGCACTACGCGCGAATCGTCAAAGAGAAGGCCATGCTGCGCAACCTCATCCATAAATCGCACGACATTCAACAGCAAGCTTTCGACGCCGAGGATGACGCCGACACCATCCTCGATCGCGCCGAATCTTCCATTTTTGAGCTCGCCGAAGATCGTGCCCGCGTCGGCCTGATCGGCGTAAAAGATTTGGTTCGCGACAGTTTCGACCGTCTGGAAAGAATCTTTACCGAAGGCAAGCGCGTCACCGGCGTTTCGACGGGATACACCCAACTCGATAATTTGACCTCCGGCCTGCAGCCTTCGGAGCTGTTGATTCTGGCGGCGCGCCCTTCGATGGGAAAGACGGCCCTCGCGCTGAACATCGCTGAAAACGTAGCGTTGCGCAACCGTGAGCCGGTAGCGATATTCAGCCTGGAAATGTCCAAGGAGTCGCTGCTCCAGCGCTTACTGGCATCTCAAGCGCGCATTGACTCGCACAAGTTTCGCACCGGGCATCTGGCTCGCGAAGATTGGCGCCGCATTACTGAGTCGCTCGGCTTTCTCGCCGAAGCGCCGCTGTGGATCGATGATTCCGGTTCAGCCACGGTCGTCGAGATTGGCGCTAAGGCCCGCCGCTTGAAGCGCGACAAAGGTTTATCTCTGGTGGTCGTCGATTATCTTCAGTTGATCGCTGCGCGCGGCCGCTTTGGAAATCGCAACGAAGAAGTCTCCAGCATTACTCGCGGGCTGAAAGGCCTAGCTAAAGAGCTGCAATTGCCGGTACTGGTTTTGAGCCAGCTCACTCGCGCCCCGGAGCGCGAGGATCGGCGCCCGCAGCTCGCTGATCTTCGCGAATCGGGAGCCATCGAGCAGGATGCTGACGTAGTGTTTTTCATCCACCGCCCCAATGCCTTCAAACCTGACGAGGCTCCGGAAGATCGTGCCAAGTCTGAAATCATTATTGCCAAGCAGCGTAACGGCCCCACCGAACGCGTCCACTTTGTCTTTCTTAGCCAGTTTACGCGGTTTGAAGAGGCAGCGCCCGACGCATGGTCCTCCGAGTAGTTGCAACAAGTCCCTATCCTGCGTGTCCATCGTTCACCATAAGGTGTGTGCCATGCGCCGCAGCTGAGCAATAGGACGTTGCGCGCTTTGCCTGCTGCTTCGGCGCAGATGGTGATTCCACGAGGCTTAAGGCCCCGACGGACTGGCCCGCAAAATGGCCGCAGGCTTGCTCTCTTATGTGCAGACTGCGGCGCAGCTCACACATCGCGCCGTCCTATGTTGTCCGTTAAGTCGCGCCGCCACGTAGATGCATATGGCGCGAGTTATACTATCTATTCTTGCGTTCCGGGAAGTAGGGCCCAAAATGGCGGGGAATCATAAAACTCAAGTAAAGTTTGCGGGCCGGCAAGTCTGGGCCGAAGTAAACCTGCGAGCGTTGGCCGATAACCTGCGCTCGATCCGCAAGCACGTCAATCCAGCAGACCAAGATCGTCGCGAGCCGCGAAAGGTTCTTGCCGTTGTAAAAGGCAACGCTTACGGGCACGGAGCTGCGCCGGTCGCCAAAGCCCTGGAAAAGGCTGGAGCGGATTGGTTCGGGGTCACCTGCTCCGAAGAAGGCATCGAGATTCGCAATGCCGGCGTCAAAAAGCCTATCCTGGTGATGACTGGTTTTTGGCCGGGCGAGGAACAGCGCATCGTCGAGCATAGCTTGACGCCAGCCCTCACGCGCTGCGATCAACTCGCTCTGCTCGAACGCGCGGCTGCTCGCGCAGCCCGCTCCACGCGTCGCACCGCCAAGGTAGCCCGTTTCCATTTGAAGATCGATTCCGGAATGAATCGTCTGGGAATTTCTCCGGGGGACATCGACTGCTTCGCGCGGCAACTCGCAAAATGCAAGCATCTCCGCTTGACCGGTGTTTTCACACATTTTGCTTCGTCAGAAATTTTTGCTCCGGCCGAGCATGGCGACCAGACGCCCGCGCAAGAGAAGCTTTTCTATCAGTCGCTCGAGCGCCTGCACGCACTGGGCATCGATCCTGGAATCGTTCATCTGGCCAACAGCGCAGCGATCGCCACGCGGCCTGACACGTGGGCTGACATGGTGCGGCCGGGCGTAATTCTCTACGGCTATCATCCCGGTTACGATCCTCCGGAACGCCGTGCGCAGGCTGAAGCCGCCCTTCCCCTGGTGCCCGCGTTGAGTTTTCGCAGTCGTATTATCAGTGTTCGGAACGTCGATGCGGGCCAGGGAGTAGGCTACGATGCCCGGTTCATTACCGAGCGCCCGTCGCGCATCGGAATCCTCGCGGCGGGCTATGGGGATGGTTTGTTGCGTGCCCTAGGCAATCGCGGGAACGTTCTCGCGCATGGCAAGCTTGCACCGATTGTAGGCATCGTTTCTATGGATGTGACCATGGTCGACCTCACCGACGTCCCGGAAGCTGCGGTCGGAGATGAGGTTACAATTTACGGGCCCGCCGGCGCCAAAATCCTTCCGGCCAATGCCGTGGCGCGAAGCATCGGCACGGTGACGTCGGACTTACTCTGTGCTCTGAGCAAGCGCGTTCCTAGATTTTATGTCCCCTAAAAAACCCTTGGCTGCGACCGTTTACTTTCCGTTTACTTTCCTTGACTAGGCTTATTATTCGATATATATGTCTTTTGGGAAGTGCCTTTCCGTTTTTCGTTCAGCTTCTTTTTAGGATTTGCACCCCCTGGGCCTCCACTTATCGCCCAATTTTTATTCATTATATGGAGTCTCATGGCGCGCATTCCTAACGGCCCAAGCCGTCCGGCAGATACCCAAAAAAGTACCAGCGGATCTGCGGCGGCTAATCGTGGCGCGGAACAAGGAATTAAAACGGAACCCTTCGGATCTTCATGGGATTTTCTTCTCGTTCGCATGGTGTTCCTCGGACTCTCGGCGGCCGCTGGCTACTTTTTTTCCCCTTTCGGTTTGGCGCCGCTTCCCGCGTCCCTTGTGGGCGTAGCGTTTGGGGGCCTGGTCATTCTTGTGGAGCTTCGCTTGCGCCGCGCCAGCCTTCGGCGCTTAATCGGCGCTTCGGTGGGAGCTTTGCTCGGCATTGTCGGCGCTCTTCTCGTCAACCTGATCCTGGAGCGCACATCGATTCCCCCTAACACGCGCTCATTCCTGGGAATTGCGCTGGTTCTTTTATTCACTTATATCGGCGTAGTGGTGGGCGCTGGTAAAGGCGACATGCTCAATCTCCAGGCGCTGGGCGGGATTTTTGGCAATGACCCGACCAGCCGCAGCGTCACTAAGCTCCTGGATACAAGCGTCATCATCGATGGCCGCGTCGCCGACATCTGCGAAACCCATTTTCTCGACGGCATTATTCTTGTTCCGCAATTCGTTTTGCGTGAGTTGCAACTGGTTGCCGATTCGGCCGACCCTCTTAAGCGCCAGCGTGGACGCCGCGGGCTTGAAGTGCTGCAACGCATTCAAAAAATGCCGCATCTCGACGTGCAGATCGCCGAAGAAGATTTTCCGCACATCCCCGAAGTGGATCTGAAACTCGTGGAACTGGCCAAACGGTCCGACGCAAAAATTATCACCAATGATTTCAATCTCAACAAAGTTGCAAGCGTTCAGGGCATCGATGTACTCAACGTGAATCAGCTCGCGAACGCTCTCAAACCTGTGGTTCTTCCCGGCGAAATGATGCGCGTCTTCATCCTGCGCGAAGGCAAGGAATACAATCAGGGAGTTGCCTACCTGGATGACGGCACGATGGTGGTGGTCGATGGAGCTCGCCGCCTGATCAACAAAACCATGGATATCATCGTCACCTCGGTTCATCAGACCACTGCCGGGAAAATGATCTTCGGGCGCGTCGATGAACGCACCGAGAGTCAGGTGCAGATTCGCCACGTCTCGGCTGGTGCGTCGGAAACAATGGCTCGCCGAGCTTCTTCCCACGACGGCAATCGCGCTGAAGCTCCCGTTCGCCCGGGCGAGACTGCACCTTCGAGCGCGCGCCCTATCCTCCCTGATACGGGAACCGAGTAACGCGACGGCCATCGCTCTGTTGCGTTTTCCCTTGATCCGGCATCAAATAGGAAAGCTGCAATTTCCAAAGGAGCTGCCATGCGTGAAGCCGTCATCGTTTCTTCTGTCCGCACAGCTGTAGGCAAAGCCTTCAAAGGTTCGCTGCACACGACGCGCCCAGACGACCTCGCAGCCAGAGCCATCAAGGGCGCCATCGCCGGTGTTCCCGGCCTTGAGGCCAAAGAAATTGAAGATGTCATTCTCGGGTGTGCCATGCCTGAAGCCGAGCAGGGTATGAACGTCGCACGCATCGCCTCGCTGCGCGCCGGGCTGCCCGTGGAAACTTCCGCGATGACCATTAATCGCTTTTGTTCTTCCGGGCTGCAGGCTATCGCTATTGCCGCCGAGCGTATCCTGGCAGGTTACGCTGACGTGATTCTCGCGGGTGGCACTGAATCTATGAGCATGGTTCCCATGGGCGGCAACAAAATTTCGCCGAATCCCTGGCTCGTGGACAACGTTCCCGATGCTTACATCAGCATGGGACTTGGCACCGAGCATCTTGCCAGCAAGCATGGCATCTCGCGCGAACAGGCCGACCAGTTCTCACTGCAAAGTCACAAGAAAGCCCTCGCCGCTATTGTCGCCGGACGGTTCAAAGACGAAATCGTGCCCGTCGACGTTACCTTCACCGTTCTAGACAACCGAACAAATGGTTCCTCTTTCGGTGGTTCATCGACCGGGGCCGGCATCGCTGCTGCCGTCAAAGTTAAGCCCGTGACAACTGCTTTCACCTTTGACACTGACGAAGGTCCGCGCGCTGACACTTCACTCGAGGCCCTGGCCAAGCTAAAGCCTGCGTTTCACGTGCAGGGCACCGTCACCGCAGGTAATTCCTCGCAGATGAGCGACGGTGCCGCTGCCGCGATTGTTATGTCCGCCGAGCGCGCCCGTTCGATCGGAGCTAAGCCACTGGCACGCTTCATCTCCTTTGCGACCGCAGGCGTGGCCCCTGAAGAATTCGGCATTGGTCCGGCATACGCGATTCCGAAAGCGCTCAAGCTTGCCGGACTCAAACTCGATCAAATAGACGTGATCGAATTGAACGAAGCTTTTGCCGCGCAGGCCCTCGCGGTAATCAAAGTCGCGGGGCTCGACCGCGAGCGAGTAAATCCCAATGGCGGGGCCATCGCTCTCGGCCATCCTCTTGGATGCACCGGTGCGAAGCTGACTGCCACAATCATCCGGGAGCTCCAGCGGCGCAACGGTCGATATGGTCTAGTGACCATGTGCATCGGCGGTGGCATGGGCGCCGCTGGGATTCTCGAACGCCTCTAGTGTTTTGCGGTCCTTCGTTTGAATGTGAAGATTCGGCAGATGAATATACGTCGAAAGAAATCAGCGCGCCGTGCCGAATAGCGAGTCCACGAACTGACGGAACTCTTTCGTCTTTAAAAGGATCTGAAACGAGTCGTCGGTATACGGATCAGGAAGAGTCTCGCTGGGAATCATATTTCCGCGGTACTGGAATGAGAGCCTCAAATTTGTCTTGGCCCCTTGCACATCGCTCTTCTCGGCCGCGAGGCAAGCGAGGTTGTAATAAAACATCGGGTAAGTAGGATCTTTTTCAACGCCATAGTCGAATGTGGCCTTCGCGCGATCGAAGTCGAGCGTCATTCCGTAGGCCATTCCTAGATTGTCCACCAGCACGCGCCAGAGATTTTTCTCCAGTGTTGGCGTAATCTTTTCAATTGCCAAAGCCTTGCTGTACGGTTCAATCGATTGGGAAAATTGTCGCGCGATAAAATAGCGGCCGCCTTCACGAAATAAGTCCCGACTGTTACCCTCGGGAATAGGCTCGGCACCCGGCTGCCGTTCCACGAAATGGATTCCTTGTAAGATGACATCGAACAACGGCTGATCCGCAGTCTTGAAAAATACCTTCGAGAGATGAATATCCACATAGACATCCTCTTTGAACATGCAGGCGAAGAGGTTGCGCTGATTGATGGGCCGTCCTTCCACTTCCAGCACGCTGTATTCCATGATCTGCAGAGGACCCGCTTCACGGAATCCTATTCTCTTCCGATTAAATGGAGATGCTCCGTGCGCTCGTTGCTCTAAGCCATGCTTGCATTCGGGCGCGGTCGGATCCTTGCCACCCTCCAGAAAAACAGAAAGGACCACATTCGTCGCTGGATGGTTGGCCATAAAATAACGGCGGCCGCCCGGTTGAATCTCATTCCTCGTAATAATGAAACCCGGATGATCCAGTTCCAACGCCCAGGTTTTGCCTGGGAGCCAGACGCTGAGTTTATTTCCCGCGGTATCCTGGGCAACTACGCCGCCCACGAGGAATAAAAGTGCACCGGCTATCGCTGTCGAGATTCTCAGTCTCATGAATGTGTCAGGAGGACTACCTGCCTCTGCTCTGGCTATCAATGTAATCTAGGACCCGGGTTCTCGGCCAACAGACCCACAGGATGTTAGTCAAACCGATAACAGTCGGCGAGCTGGGTTTGATCAAGGTGAAAGCGGTGCATCGTTCACCAGCGCCACGGGCCATCTAAACGCTCGCCAATAGACCAATCACCAGGTCGCAGCAAGGCGCTTCACGGTTCGCAATTATTGTTTGTCTCTTTTGTTTTTCTTCCCGCTTGTGGAATAGCGGTTTTCCAGGGAGGCGCGGCTAAATAGATCGTCGCTAAGGTTGGTGTTGTATTTGCATCCGGTAAAAAAAGCTTGAAACAACTTACGGTCATTCCGCTCGCGCGTGACTTGAAAGGGAGTCTGTATCCCGCTTTCACTGTGGTAATCCGAGTAATAGTTCAACACATCGTCGATTTCGCGCGTTTCTGCATTGCGCATACTGACAACGCTGCGCACCGGGAAGTGTGTCGATCGATCAACCGCGATTCGAAATGTTCTGCGGTCACGGTCCGCGATTTCAACCCAGTCCACCTGTCGCAAGTCCACGACATCGTTTCCGCCATAACGAAACACCAAGCCTTCTTCTTTGAGCCGAAACCTAAGGAGTTGGTTTAAGTTCCTCTTGGTTTGTTCCTGGAAATCTTGAATCTGATCCTCGGAAAGTTCCGTGACGCCCCCCTTGTCGAGCGTCCATCCATGGCTGCCGTTGTAGATGTCGACGATGATTCCTTTCTTGCCGTGCTCGGAGCGATTCTTATCCGGACTCTTCCAGTAATCATGAAATATTTCGTAGCCCGTCAGGTCGCCGGCGTGCCCGAAAAACGAAATGCGCCCCTCGCAGGTGACATCGCGCACCCCGAGGTAAGCAGGCCCGCCGAGCGCCGCAATCATTTGGTCAACAAGTTGCCGGGCCTTCGCTGCGCTCTCGTCAGGCAGCATTGTTTCCGGGTTCTGTGAGGCACTACGCCGAGGCGACGCACAAATAAAAATGGCGCAGAGCAACACCAACAAATATCGTTTGCGAGCTAACCGCACAATACCGCCCCCCCATTTACATTGACGACCTCGCCGGTCATAAAGGTTGCCAGGTCGGAAGCCAGAAACAGGATCGGCCCGGCGATTTCGTCGGCTGTTGCGGGTCGGCCCAGCGGGATCGCTCCCGTCACCGACCGCAAGCCGGCCTTGGTGCGCAACAAGGATGCGGACATCTCCGTATCCACCCAACCAGGCGCGACACAATTCACCAGAATATTGTGACACGCGAGCTCGCTCGCCAGTCCTTTGCAGAAACTGATGATCCCACCCTTTGAGGCTGCGTAATGCGTGTGCATAGACTCGCCTCGCTGGCCAGCGGTCGAGCTGATGGCGATGATTCGTCCCGACTTTTGCTTGATCATATAGTGCGAGGTGTAGTGCACGACCGAATAAACACTCTTTAAATTGGCGCGAATCATTTCATCCCATTCACGCTCAGTCATTTTTTCGATGGGCAGATCCTGGTCATTCCAAATGCCCGCGTTGGCCACCAGAATATCGATGCGCCCCAGACGCTCGACGCATTGATGGACCAGTTGTTTCGCGTCTGACATTTGGCCGAGATCGGCCTTGAAGGCTTCGACTCGCGTGCCATGCTTGCGCGCCTCCTGTTCCACCTGTGACGCAGCCTCTTTCGCTCGATGGAAATTGAAAACCACATCCGCGCCGGCTTGCGCGAAACGCTTGACAGCGGCAGCTCCGATCCCTCGCGAGCCTCCGGTAATGAGTGCAGCTTTGCCTGCCAAAGAAATCATCCAACCTCCCGTCAAGATGAAACTCGAATTGCAGACATGGTAAGCGCACGATGTTTCAGCGCCGCGCTGAAGCTGCGCGTGCTGCTTCGATCAGCGAACGGAATAATGCCTCGGCCAGCGCATCCCCTTTCATGCGTTCGGGATGCCACTGCACGCCGATCACCCAGTTTTTATGCGGGGCATGCTCCACTGCCTCGATCACGCCATCGGGAGAATATGCCGCAGCGCGTAACCCGCGCCCGAGGTCACGAATCGCCTGATGATGCGAGGTGTTGATCAGCGCCGCGAACCTGCCGTCGCGTTTTTCCAGACCGCAGGCCGCTGCCAGCTGACCAATCTCCCCGCCGGGCTCGATCCATACCGCATGAACAGGATCTGCAGCGTCCTTGTGCATTCCTTCTCGGCTATGACGAACCGGTGTTTGCAGTTCGCTCGCCACATCTCCGTAAAGCGACCCCCCAAGAAGGACGTTTAGGATTTGGACCCCGTAACAAATTGCCAGGACTGGTTTTTTGTGCGCAAAGGCATCGTCAAGCAATGCGATATCGGTGCGCTCGCGACTGGCGTCGGCATCACTTGCTTTGGGATGGCGCGCCGCACCGTACCGCGAAGGGTCAACATCCGCTGGGCTTCCAGGCAGAACCACCGCGTCAAGCGTTTTTGCCAGTGCAGCGAGGTCTTCCGGCGAACATTTCAAGGAAACCGGCACGGCCTCGCCACCAGCCTCGGTGACCGCATCTAGATACTGGGTGAGCTTAGCGCGGTTCTGCTGATCCTCTTCGCTTAGGGTGCGCCAGGGCACTCCAACACGCGGTTTGCGATGATTTTCGTTAGCCACTGAAACAAATATCCTAGCATCGCTGCAGCGGAGCCAGCAACTTGGAGGAGTTGGCTGGCGTAAACCAGGGCTCGTTGAGCCTTTTGCAAAAGGATGCGCGCGGGTCAACTGGTGTGATCATCGGGGCGCCCGGCAATCGGTCGCCTTAGGTTTCGCAACAAACTATAAACGTGGGTCCGGGTGGGAGAGGATTGAGGCTGTCTGGGCCGCGCGATATCGGCGGATGGCCTCGCGAAATTCCCGATGCTTTGTCCCCAGAATCGCCGCAGCGAATAGGGCCGCGTTGATCGCACCCGGTTTACCGATGGCCACTGTTCCCACAGGAATTCCGCTGGGCATTTGCACGGTAGAAAGCAAGGAGTCGAGTCCCTTGAGCGACTTCGATTCCATGGGGACCCCGAGCACAGGAAGGATTGTTTTTGCGGCGGTCACTCCGGCCAAATGCGCAGCGCCACCGGCTGCCGCGATAATCACTTCCAGCCCGCGACCCTCCGCTGTGCTGGCGTACTCCAACAACTGGTCAGGCGTGCGATGGGCGGAAAGCACGCGCACTTCGTGCGGCACGCCAAGCTCGCCTAGCGTTTTAGCGCAATGCTCCATCGTCTCCCAATCCATTTTCGAGCCCATGATCACGCCCACAAGCGGCTTTGCTGCTGAACTCATTCTCGATTCCTCCATTGTCTTTTGCGTCGCCGCATTGCTCTTGTTGATTGCCTACAGCTTAGCGACACCTATACGAGCAAACCAATACCGCCGCAGCGCTCCCACCAAATACAGCGAGCCCGCGACGAAAATAACATCGTTCGGCGCAGCCACAGCCATCGCCCGCTCCAGCGCAGCTTCTGGCTCGACCACGATGTGAACCTGCGCGCCGAAATGGTCGGTCATCTCCGCCAGTAGCCTCGCCGATATCGCGCGTGGCGTTGGCGGTTGTGTGAGCACTACGCTCGACGCCCGTGAGAAGAGGATTCCCGCAACTTCGTCGACCGCTTTGTCACGGAGCGCACCGTATACAAGATGGATGCGTCGCCCGGAAAGGTGCGCATCCCAATAGGCTGCAAGCTCGCGCGCGCCCGCCGGATTATGCGCGCCGTCAAGATACACCGAGGGATGCTCTTGCAAACGTTCCAATCGGCCAGGCCAATGAACCGTGGACAGCCCCCGCGAAATTGCCGCGTCACCCACAGGAAACCCGGAACTAGATCCCATAGAACTGTCTGGACGATGACTGGCGGCAATCAGGCGTGCCGCGGCAACCGCAGTGAGGGCGTTGCGCAATTGAAAGCGGCCCGGAAGCGGTACCGTAATGCCCAAGGTCCACCCGGAAGAGAGTTCGCGGATTCTCGCCCGGGAGCTTAGAGCTTGCTCCGATTTAGTTTCGATTTCGTAGGCGGCATCTAGTTCAACGAGGCGGCAACCGAGTTCTTTCGCAAAACGGGTAATCACCGAGCGTGCCTCGGCACGCTCGGCTGCGCTGACAACGGGTACGCCCGCTTTTAGAATACCCGCTTTCTCCGTGGCGATTTCTTCGATTGAGTGTCCCAGAAAGTTTTCGTGATCGAAATCAATCTGCGTAATCACCGCCACTTCCGGCACGACAACATTGGTGGCATCAAACCGGCCGCCCAGACCCACTTCAATCACCGCAAAGTCTAAACGTTCCTTTGCAAACAGACTGAACGCCATTGCCGTCAGGCACTCGAAATAAGTGGGGTGAACGCGCAGCGCTCCAGAGGCGAGCAGCTCTTCAATGAGTTCGTGGAGACGGGTGAACGCTGCGGCGAATTCATCGTCGGAAATAGATTCACCCGCGATGCGGATGCGTTCATTGATGCGCTCGAGATGTGGCGAGGTGTAGAGACCGGTGCGCAGTCCGGCAGCGCGCAAAATACTTTCCAACATGGCCGCCGTCGAGCCTTTGCCGTTCGTGCCCGCAATATGGATGCAGGGGTAAGCGCAGTGCGGATTACCTAAATGCTCGGTGAGAACTCGGATAGTTGCGAGATCGAATTTGGCGGGAATGGGCTGTGTCGGCGCGGCAAGCTCACGTCCTAGCGTGAGTAAATAACGGACTGCTTCAGCGTAGTTCATGTCAGCCGATCAGGCGAGAAACATCTCCAGCGCCGAGCTGATGTAGCCCTTCAGATCTTTGCGGTGCACGACAGCATCAAGGAAACCGTGTTCCAGCAGGAATTCCGAGGTTTGAAAACCATCCGGCAGCTTCTGCCGGATGGTCTGTTCAATGACCCGCGGACCTGCGAATCCGATCAGCGCGCCGGGCTCGGCAATATTTAGGTCGCCCAGCATCGCGTAGCTCGCAGTCACGCCTCCTGTGGTTGGATCGGTCAGCACGGAAATATACGGAAGCTTGGCTTCATCGAAACGCGCTAACGCGGCGGAAACTTTGGCTAACTGCATTAGGCTGATCGTGCCCTCCATCATGCGCGCGCCCCCGGAGCAGGAAACGATCACCAGCGGCTGCCGCGTGGCAAGCGCCAGCTCAATCGCCCGTGTCACTTTTTCTCCAACCACCGCGCCCATGGATCCGCCAATGAAGCCGAACTCCATCGAACAGCATACGACCGCGCGTCCGTTGATCGCGCCTTCGCCGCAAATAATCGCGTCACCCGCACCAAGTCTCTTGCGCGCTTCCCTGAGCCGATCAACGTATGGCCGGGTGTCCACGAAGTGCAGCGGATCGGTCGAAACCATCGAACCGTCATGCTCGGTCCACCGGCCGTCGAGCAGCAACTCCAGGCGCTGAGTGGCATTCAGCTTGAAATGAAATTGGCACTTCGGACAGACCTGCCAATTCGCTTCAAGATCCTTCTTCCACACGATTGCGCGGCACGAGTCGCACTTGATCCACAGCCCTTCGGTCTTAACGCGGCGCTCGTCAGGCGGCGTGGGCTGCTCGATCGGTTTTTTATCTCGCTTAAACCATGACATAGCGAAACCTGGGAACTACCTCAATCCAGCAACGAACTTACGAACCCTCCGGGCGCTGCTGTTGCGCGGCAGCCCGTGCAGGGGGTTAATAGTCGATACCCCGCTGCGCAAGTATACCCTTGGTGTAAGGGTGTTTCACCTCGCGCATCTCCGTAACCAGGTCAGCCACCTCCACCAGCCGGGGATGAGCATTGCGTCCCGTGCAGATGACGTGGACCCGCTCGGGGCGGTCACGCAACGCCACCAAAACTGCTTCGACCTCCAGCATTCCGTAAGTAATCACGTAATTGATCTCATCGAGGATCACGAGATCATACGCGCCGCCGTAAATCGCTTCGCGGCCAACCCTCCAACACTGTTCACAAAGGCGGGTGTCTTCCGGATCGGTTTCGGCGCCCCCCACTTTTACAAAGCCGCGGCCCATCGGGCGAATTTCGAATTTGTCGTCGCCGAGCATTTTGGCGGCGTCAAGTTCTCCGTAATGCCATGAGCCCTTGATGAATTGGACCATAAGCACGCGCAGGCCCTGGCCAACAGCGCGAAACGCCGTACCGAGCGCGCAAGTTGTTTTGCCCTTTCCAGGGCCGGTATAAACGATCAAAAGTCCTTTTTCTTCGGGCATAAGATTCCAGTCAGGCACTAGGACAGTTGCAAACGACTGCGCAGTCCATTGGCGATGGTGGCGAGTCGCGCGCGCGCCTGATCGGACATCGGCGCGTTGGGAAGCACGCCCGATTCGCGAAGCACGAGCCAGAGTCCTGGTCGAAATACACCCTGGCCGGGACAGATCGCGCCGGTCAATTGCACGATTTCCAAGCTTGTGCCGGAAAGCAGATCGGCGAGAACTACGCGAGCGTCGTCAACCAGATCACGGAAACCCTGGGTGACAAGGATTCCGTCGACGTCGCGCGGAATGGTCATCTCCACTTCTTCGATATCGTAATCCGCGAGCGCTCGCGAGAGGGTGAGCTCAATCGCGGCAGTCGGAGCGTTGGAGTCGGGTAAGATCCGAATGGACATGATCGACATGGTAGTACATCAGCACGGCGATTGGCGATGAAGCGCAACAGAAAGCGATGGACCACGCTCAGCCCGATGAGAGAAACGCGAGATCATTTTGGGTAAGGACTGCCGGAAAGCATTGCGAAAGCTCTATAGAGTTGCTCGGCGAGAACCACGCGAGCAAGTTCGTGCGACACCGTGAGCGCGGTGAGGGACAGTTTTGCATTCGCGCGTTTGCGCAGCGCTTCAGGAAAACCTTCGGCGGAGCCGCAGAGAAAGATGAGTTCGCGCGAGCCGCGATCGCGCTGCTCGCCAAGCCATCCGGCGAATGTCTCGGAAGTGAATTGTTTACCGGCTGCGTCGAGTAGGACGATCGTTGCTGCGGAATCGAGCGACAGCTTGCGCAGAGATGCTTGAGAATCGCGCAGCTCGGTAACTTCAATCGCGGCGTGGTGACGGATACGAGCCAAATAGTCATCGAGCAATGCGCGCATCTCTAAGCGGCGAGTCTTGCCAAGCATGACCAGTCGGATTTTCATGAAGCGAGGAAACGTTTCTCTAAACGTCCGCCCACAATGGCCGGAGCGAAATCATTTTAAGCCATAGCGCTTGCGTTTATCGAGAAGCGTTTTGCGGCTGATGCCTAGGATCTGCGAGGCTTTGGTGATTTTGTAGTGGGTAGCCTCGAGGGTCGCCGCAATCACTTCCTGCTCAACTTCTTCGAGCGAGCGCAAGCCCGTCGCGAAGCTCGTGGTGCGGGAATCCGCGGTTCGGACAGGCTCGGGAAAATCGAGCAGGGTCAGCTCCGAGGTTTTTGCAAAAACCAGCGCGCGCTCGAGTGCGTTGCGCAGCTCACGAATATTTCCTGGCCAGGCGTACCCCGAAAACGCTCGGCGAGAATCGCCGTCGAGGCTCACACTGTTTCTACCGTGCACCGGAGCAAGCATTGCGAGCAGGTACTCGGCGATGGGGAGAATATCGGCAGCGCGCTCGCGCAGCGGCGGAACGTTTAGCGTGACCACATTCAATCGAAAAAAAAGGTCCTCGCGAAAGCGGCCTTCGGCGACGGCCTTTTGTAAATCGGCGTTGGTCAGGGCCACCAAGCGCGCTTCGATGCGCAGAGTTTCCGTGCCGCCGAGACGTTCGAAACGGCGCTCTTCAAGGACGCGGAGGAGCTTCGACTGCGTCGCGGGCGAGAGCGCCGCAATTTCATCGAGAACCAGCATGCCGTTGCGGGCCAGCTCGAAGCGGCCCAGCTTGCGCTCGACGGCGCCAGTAAACGCGCCGCGCTCGTGGCCAAACAACTCGGATTCAACAAGCTCTTGCGGCAGGCTGGCGCAATCGATTTTCTGGAAAGGTGCGTCGCGACGCTCGCTGAGCTCATGAATGAATCGCGCTAAATGATCTTTTCCGGTTCCACTTTCGCCGGTGATCAGCAGTGTGGTTGAAGCCGCGGCAACTTTTTGCGCGAGTCCTAACAGTCGTCGTGAAGCCGGGTCATTGGCGATCCATGGAAGACGCTCCGCGCTCATGGGGAATAAATACCTGAAGAATTGTCCGGCAAAGAATTGGGCGGGTCATCACGGATCTCGACGCGGCGCGCCGAACGCCATAGGCGCTCGAGATCGTAGAAGCGGCGAGCCTGCTCGGAGAAGATGTGAACGATAAAGCTGCGGAAGTCGAGCAGAACCCATTCGGCCGAGGAGTAACCTTCGCGATGAGCAGCACGAGTTCCGATTTGCGCGAGTTGCTCCTCGATTTCATCACAGATGGCTTTCACTTGCGGGGAGCTGAAACCAGTGCAAACCAAAAAACAATCGGTGAAAGCGCTGAGGCCAGTCAAATCGAGAACCGTGATGCCACCAGCTTTTTTATTCTGCGCGGCCTCGACGGCTCGGCGCACTTCGGGACCAAGTTCGGGATGAAGAGAATCCATAGTCACCGGTACAAGGCCTGCTTTCCAATGTATTCCTCGACGCGTGCAGAAACAAGCCCGTGGATAGATTGGCCGTGATGAACGCGCCTTCGAATAGCAGTGGCAGAAACGTCGCTCATCACAGTGTCGAGTAGAAAAATAGTGGTGCGGCGCAGCTTAGCGAGAACCGTTGCGTCCTGCGCGCCCGGGGCTGCGACGCCGGTAGGCATGTCCGAGCTGCGGCGAACATGCTGCGGCCTGCCAAGTAATTCCGTCGGAATTACTAGGCGCAAGGCATCGGGGCGGACGCCAGGACGCGTGGCCACGATGAAGTCGCAAGACGTGAGTAAGGTTTCATAATCTTTCCAAGTGGCGATCTGCACAAAAGCATCAGCCCCAATGATGAAGTAAAGACGATCCAGGCGATGATAGACACGGCGAAAATGGCGAACCGTGTCGATACTGTAAAAAAGCTGCTGACCGCTGAAATCTTCACCTGCTTCGGCAAGCGAGGGAACGAAATGCGGATGCTCCGCGCAGGCCAGCGAAACCATGGCGAAGCGATGCGGAAACGGAGCCAGGCTGCGCTGCTTGTGTGGCGGGCGGCTGGAAGGAATAAAAAGGATCTCGTCAAAATTGAAGCGCCGATCAGCGGCGCGGGCGACGGTAAGATGCCCGTTGTGAATGGGATCAAAGGAGCCGCCAAAAAGCGCAATGTTGCGGGGATGCGGATGTGCGCGCGAAGCGATGCGATGAAGTTGGGTGGTGGTCAATGGGACTCCATCATGGGCGCTTGGAAGCCGGAGCGGCGTCTGCAGGATTGGGAACTTCGCCAGAATGTGCGGAAAAATCAGGCGAGCCGGATGAATCAGGCGTCGCAGACGATACGCGACTGGAGGTGAATGGGGCCGACCCCATGGCAATAGTTTCTTCTGCCTCCCCTGCTTGGCCAGCGTCAGGCCCCGCGCGTGGAATGCGATCGAGAGCATCGGCCAACGCGCGTACCAATTCTTTGACGCCTTGGCCAGTGGCCGCGGAGATTGCGTGGAACTCGAGACCCCTGGCGGCGCAGAAGTCACGAAGCGCATCGCGGCGCGCGTTATCTGTAGTCGCGTCAAGCTTAGTGGCTACGACAATCATGGGCTTGGCAGCCAGAGCTTTGTTGAAGGCGGCGAGCTCGCCGGTAATTATCTTGAAATCCTGAACAGGATCGCGATCGGACGCGTCACTGCTGTCAATTAAGTGGGCAAGCAAGCGAGTGCGCTCGACGTGACGCAGGAATCGAACCCCGAGTCCAACGCCGGTATGCGCGCCCTCGATGAGACCGGGAAGGTCGGCGACCACAAAACTGCGCCCCATTTCTTTTCCGGGCGCGCCGTCGGCGGAAACCACGCCAAGGCTGGGTTCAAGAGTCGTGAATGGATAGTCGGCAATTTTTGGATGCGCTGCGGATATGCGCGCGATCAATGTGGACTTGCCAACATTCGGAAAGCCCACCAAGCCAACGTCGGCGAGAAGCTTGAGCTCGAGACGCAGATGGCGTTCGTCGCCAGGCTGGCCTTCCTCGGATTCGCGAGGCGCCTGATGCCACGGCTTGGCGAAGTGTTGATTGCCACGGCCACCACGGCCACCCTTGGCAACAACGAAACGCTGGCCCGCTACGGTAAGATCGGCGAGTTGCTCGCCGGACTGTCCATCGAAAACAACCGTACCGACAGGCACCGGCAGAATCATGTCAGAACCGGAATGGCCGGTGCAATTCGAGCCTTCACCATGGCGGCCACGGTCGGCACGAAATTCACGATTGAAGCGGTAGCGCAGCAACGTGTTGTCGTGCTGGGTAGCTTCCAGGATGACGGTGCCTCCGTGGCCCCCGTCGCCACCGCTGGGGCCACCCCGCGGGACAAACTTCTCGCGGCGAAAGGCGACGCAGCCGTTGCCCCCGTCACCAGCCTTCACGTAGATTTTGGCTTCGTCAACGAACACGAGAGTTCTCGCTCCCAAGATAGCATAAGCACTAAGCTAATTTTCCCCGCCGTGGCGTGGCGGGTTTAGTCGTCGATCTGGGGCCCTGCCGGCACGATTTTTGCAAATGGCGATTCTAAAGACTTAACGAATACTTCTTGCTGGCCCCTTACGTGGAGCACATTTAATTGGTTTGTTCAGCTTATCCACCGACACTTAGAAACCCTGAAAGGTATTAAGGTCAGTTGAGGAACTAGTGTAATGCGTCATAAATAGATTGACTTATTGTAACCCCTCCCTTATGCTCTTCCCCATGAGCAGGCAAGCACCTTTGGTTGTTTTGTCCCCCGAAGAACGGGCCACGCTGCAGTCTTGGGCGAAAGCCAGAAGCC
>Ga0209117_1000203_pt1 | contig 34813 bp, 22 predicted proteins | sample BlaSpr_A8_OM2_M2_FD_187978 | JGI IMG/M metagenome (GOLD analysis project Ga0209117, IMG submission 187978) | Forest soil microbial communities from Thunder Bay, Ontario, Canada - Black Spruce, Ontario site 2_A8_OM2_M2 (SPAdes) (version 2) | ecosystem: Environmental > Terrestrial > Soil > Boreal... | reverse complement strand
GTAAAGAAAAGCCGCATAAAGATCGGAGTTTCACACCGCCCGGGTGGCGAAATGGCATACGCGGGGGACTTAAAATCCCCTGTCCTTTACCGGACGTGCGGGTTCGACTCCCGCCCTGGGCACCAAATGTTTTCTGTTAAAATCCGGATCAATGAATCCAATCATCTTCTCGCGCATCCGAAAAGCTTTCGGAGAAGAATCGCTTGAAATTAGTGAAGATCCTATTTTGGATTGCGGGAATATGGGGAGTGCTCGTCGTGACGCCCCTGTACTTCATGTTTGATCTTATCGGTCGGAAAGGTCCGCCGCCGATCACCCATCCCGGATTCTTCTACGGATTTACAGGGGTAGCCTTGGCCTGGCAGATCGCGTTCTTTATTATCGCCACGGATCCCGTGCGATACAGGCTGCTCATGATTCCTTCAATGTTCGAGAAATTTAGTTTTGGAGCTGCCGTCGTGATTCTTGTTTTGCAAAGGCGCATGCATCGGTCGGATCTGTTTTTTGCCGTTGTGGACTTACTGCTTGGCGCTCTGTTTGCGACTGCTTACTTGAGGACTCCGCGTTCAGATTAGCCTTGAGGTTGCTTTAAAGTGGCATTTCGTTGCACATTTCAGGAAGTCGCCTGTCTGTATCTTCGCCATCGGTGGCGCAGGGCCATTTGGGGGCCGAAATGGCGAGAAAATCCCTCACTCGTTCACCTAAATAGGCCAATTTCGCCCCCCCAGCTCGGCCTCTTTTTGGCTACGATCTTGCTCATAACGGGTGGACTCTCAGTAATTTGTGCCGCCCGGAAGATGGCTTAACAGGAGACTTCCCAGGTGGAAATTGTTGTAATCCTGGCCTAATCTGGGTTTGTATCCAGGGGAGTGAGTTGTGCTCGGGAAAAATATACTCGTCATAGTAGCTGCTACCCTTTCCGGTGCCGCCTTAGTCATCATTTTCTTCCTCGCGGGACTGGACATGAACACTTCACGTGCTCGTGCATCCCAGGGTTGGAAGCTGAATGCTATCAAGGCGTCCTATGCTCACAGCGAGCTCAAGGAAATTAATCCGGAGCACGCAGTTCTGCTACTCACGTATGACCTGGAGAACAACACCGATATTGATTATCGGCTGACCGAGCACGGTACGTCTGGTGACGTCATCATTATGAGCAGGCTCAAATCCGATGGCAGCCTGAGCCAGGAAGATCCTATGCGCTTGGCTCATCCGGTCTACTTGCCTGCCGGCCAAACGGTCCGAATTTCCATTGAGGTTTCTCATCCGTTCCTATGGCCCGCACCTGGCGATCCCGCACTCGCCGAGAAGCTGAAGGATTTTGTGAAGCAGCGTTTGACGAACGTGGCCGGCTTTGTGCTTTTTGATGAGGCCGACCGGTGCCAGGTAGAACTCCCCAGGGCCTGGAATTTCGCCGCGCCGGCTACGCGAGCGAGCGACTAACTTTCATGCAGCGTGCGAGACATGGAATTGCAGTTTCGCGTACTGCGGGTTAAACAGCAATAGTAATGTCATCCACGCTGATCAGTCATGACGGAACCCCGAACACCGGCAATCGCCGTGTGTCTACTCGTGAAAAAATTGATGGGTTTGGCCTCGTGTTTTACGAAGAGGATAATTGGGGAACACTGGTAAACATCAGCACTGGAGGTATGGCGTTCGAGTTTACCCGTCCTCCGACTGCTCCAGACTCAAATACCTTCGTTATCGAAGTTCTAAGTCTCGGCGCGGATTGGCAATCTCCAAGTTCTGTTCAAACCGAAGGTCGCCTGGTGTGGACGAATGAACATAACAAGATTGCTGGTATCCAGTTTGCAAATTTAGCGGAAGCGGCCCAGCGGCAATTAAACGAGTGGCTTTCTATCGCCTCTGCCCCAATCGTCGCGGATGCTCCCTACGTCCCGCAGGAGAGGTTAACCTCGGTCAACGCTCGCTTGCGCGAGCTGTTCAGCGTGCCGCTCAAAACGCCCGCGCAAGGTACGCCTAGCGCCCACCGCCAGTATCTTGACAGCAGCGTTTCACATCTTGAAAAAATGAATGCGCCCGAACTCCCGGGACGTGAAGCTCTCGCAGAAGCTGAACCAACATTCCAACCTACAACCGGGTCGATGGCGGAGGCCACTCTGCTCGAATGTCCTACAATGCCTCGCAACCCTGCTTCCGAGACACTCGCTCAAGAGGCTGACGCCAACCAGTCGTTAGACTTGCAATCGCAACTTTTTAACACTGAAGAAAGTGTGGCGTTCGAAGTTCTCGAGGTCCCTGAATCCAAGCCCACCTTGGGGACCGAAGCCTCTTTGACTGACGAGAATTCGCTTGAACCAGCGGAGCAGCCGGCACCGCTTGAACCATTTGCGGAGAAAGCATCCTTTATACATGTCACCGAGGCTACATCGCTGGAACCGGCCCCTGAGTTACTTTCACACCCCGGAGTTGCCGAGGCAAGTCCCGTCGAACTGATAGCAACGCCTCCGGACTACAAATCCACTCTCGCGCCCGTTACGGAGCCTGCCGAAAACCCGACAGACGTTCAGTCGAACGACATTCAGTGGCATGATCATCAGTCAACCGATTCTGCTCCTGAAGAAATTGTTGCTTTCGAGCTTTCCGAATCGTCTGACCGGGAGACTCCAGTACCGAGTAATGCTCACTTTGAACCTGCGTCAAAGTCGGCCGAGGCAGTCGAAGAATCGATCACTGAGACCCGAATCACTGAGCCACTGTCTCCCGAGCAGGGTATAACTCCATTTGTTTACAACACCCCTGCCGTGCTCGTTCAAGCGCCCGGCGATACTGCGCCCTCTGGCTTGCCGTTGAGCAATCCCGGCAGTGAAACATCGGAGACTGCGGAATGTGTCGAGCCGCTTGAAGTGGAACGCGGATTGGCGAGTGGACCTCAGCTGGAACCGCGGTTGCCAGTAAAACCGACCGAATCGGTCACGGAGCTGGCAGAGCACGAGCCGGTCGTTCAAGTCGAAGTCGCATTCGCAACAGTGTCCGAAGGGGAAATTCCTGTCGCGCCAGAACCTCAACTCGCAGCCACGCCTAAGTCACCAAGAGCAGCATCGGTCGAAGCGGTAATTGCGCTCCAGGAAGCAAACGAAACGCTCCGCGATCGGCAGAGCAATCCGGTGACGCCGAGTGAGCCCAGCAGCGACAACCTCACGAGGCTGGAACTCGATCCAAAGCCCACGTCACCCTCTCTGCTTCGTCACGCATCTGATCAATTAAAAGCTGCGGGCCAGCAAGAGTTTGTTTTGGGCGCGTCAAACGCTACGAAATCTGATCTCGGGGAATTACCGCAGCTAACCGACCAACGGCCTGGTGCAAGCGGCGCACGCTTAGATCGCGTTGCACTTTTCTGTATCATCGGATGTTTTGCGCTCTTGGTGGTCCTGGGGTTGGGCATGATGTTGTCGCAAGCCAATCGCATGGCTGCTGCGGCTGTGTTCGAGAATGTTCGAAAACCATTCATGACCAAAACCTCCAGGACGCCGGTAGCTCCGCCAGTCGGCGAGATTAAGCAATTTCAAGTTGAAGTCGTGGATGTCCGGAATCGCCGCTGGCTGCTGAATGTCGAAAGCCCAGCAGCGTCCAAAGTTCTGGTCAATTCTTCTGCAGACCCGGCCGCAAAAAACCCGAAACATTCTCAACCAGAAGTAAGCGCGAATCCTGCTTCGCAAACCGTCTCCAAGCCGAACCCGTCCACCGCCGCCCCTGCCCCCGTGAGTCTTACGAAGGAAAATGCGCAACCATTAGCAGGTTCGGTTGATTCCAAACCCACGACAAACTCCCCGAAAGATGACGTGAAGCAACCGCCTGAGATCGCGCCGAATACGACTTCGGACCCCACCAAAGACCTCGCGAAAGAAACTGCTGCTGGGCTTGCCACTCAGTCCTCTTCACAACCTGCTCAACCTAGCCGAACGACTACTCAGCCTGAGGCCGATGTGACCGGCCAACCAAAGGGCCAACCAACTGTCGTGGTCTCCGAGACGTCTCCGGGTGAGAGTCCTACGGGCACGTCCGATCCTGCTCAGCAGGCCGTACTCATCTCCTCGGTGCCGCCGGTCTACCCAATGGCTGTCCGGTATCAGAATATCGAAGGCGACGTTATTGTCGATGCGTTCATCAATGAAAATGGGCATATCACGAACACCAAGGCCATCTCTGGCCCAAAAGTATTACAACAGGCTGCCATGGACTCAGTTCGCCTCCGGAGATACAAGCCAGCGACACTCCGGGGCCAAGCCCTCTCCTCACACGTCTATGTAACCGTAAAGTTCCGGCTCAAATAGGTTCTAGGGTGCGATGAAGGAGCCAAGTTAGCGATAGCCCGCATATTGCGTGGTCACCCATTCAGTAACATGTCAGTACACCTTGCAATAAAGCAGCTTCAGGGTAGTCTCGGGTTGGCCTAGAATTTCGATGCGAAACATATGCAGGCGTCAAGGCTCATACGCAGACCTATATAGATAGCTTGAAAAACCAGAAAGCAAAATTTGATTTGGTGGTCCTGGGCTGCGGTCCCGCAGGAGAGAAGGCTGCCGCGCAGGCGGCGTATTTCGGGAAGCGAGTCGCGATCGTCGAGCGCGGACCGCATCTCGGCGGTAGTGGCGTCAATACCGGCACTCTGCCGAGCAAGACGCTTCGTGAGTCCGCGCTCTATTTTTCCGGACTACGCCAGCGAGGTCTTCATGGCATCGATTACTCTTTGCGGGAAGGTCTGACAATTGCAGAATTTATGCACCACAAAGACTTCGTGATTGCGCAAGAGCGTGAAAAAATATCACGCAACCTCGCTGCCCACCACATCGAACTGTTTCCCGGCACTGGCGTGTTTGAGGATGCGCACACTATTGACGTTAATCACCAAGCCGGAAACAGCAGCCAGCAGCTTCAGGGAGACGTCATCTTGATTTGTACCGGTTCGCGTCCGCATCGCTCGCGAGAAATTTCTTTTGATGACACCCGTGTCTTCGATTCAGACACGTTTCTGCAGTTGGACCATATTCCGGCAACCCTCGCGGTAATCGGAGGCGGAGTGATTGGCTGCGAATACGCTTCAATGTTCACTGCCTTGGGTGTGAAAGTCTCCTTGGTGGACGGCCGCGATCACCTTCTGCCGTTTCTCGATACGGAAATTTCCGACAGGCTGCGCGAGCGCCTCGCTGCCTTGGGCATGCATTTCTTATTTGAGGAACGCTTGGAAAGTTTAGAGCGAACCGCCGATGGGGTGCGCCTGAAGTTGAAATCAGGAAAAACTCTCGAAGTAGACGCCGTGCTTTTTGCCGCGGGACGGAAGGCGGCTGTGGATGGATTGGCGCTCGAGAAGGCCGGCCTCGCCGTGAACGACCGCGGATACTTGGCAGTGAATGCGTCGTTTCAAACCAAAGTGCCGCATATTTATGCTGCCGGTGACGTCATTGGCTTTCCGGCGCTGGCTTCGACATCGATGGAGCAGGGGCGTGTGGCGGTCTGCCACGCATTCGGATTTCAATACAAGCAGCGCGTTGCCTCCATGCTCCCCATGGGGATTTATACGATTCCAGAAATTTCGGCTGTTGGTGAAACTGAAGCGTCCTGCAAGGAAAAGGGAATTGATTATGAGGTGGGTCGCGCTCAATTCGCCAACAATGCCCGCGGCATGATTGCGGGGGACATGATCGGAATGCTGAAGCTCATTTTTCGCCGCGCCGATAAACATTTGCTGGGCGTGCATATCATCGGTGAACAAGCCACCGAACTGATTCACATTGGCGCAATAGTTCTCGAGACCGAAGGCACCATGGACACATTTATCGAACTGGCTTTCAACTATCCTACTCTATCGGAAATGTATAAATACGCGGCCTACGACGGTTTAGGAAACCTTGCCGGACACAAGCTGCGCGATGGATGAAACTGCCATGGTTTGGCACATCGCAATTAATCGGTAGGATTGCGCGGGAATTTCAAGTAAGGCAGACGAACAGACCCAACACTGATCTGATCGGCGCGAATGCTCGCAGGAGCCTCAAAACCAGCAGCGCCACCGGAAGAGACGAAATCATCCTGGTCCACACCGTCACCGCTGACTCCCAGCCCGCCGACCAAAACGCCGCTGCGATAAAGGGGCACGCTTCCAGGAAAGAAAACAATTCCGTTTTGATTTGCAGTTGCCGGGTCGAATCCTTGCGTGCAAGGATTTGCAAGGTCGATCTTATAGAGGTTGAAAAAAGGGCCGGCTTCCGAACCATTGATTCCGGGCGGGAATAAGGGCTGCGATCCAAAACTGATCGTGCGATTTGTAATTGCCGTCCCCTTCGGAATTCCGGGAAGATCCATGGGAGTTCGTGAAGCGCTGTTGAAATAGATCATGTTGCGGGCCTTTGCGACTGCAACATCAATGCTGAATACGGTAGAATCCGCCATTCGTCGCAAGCCGATGATGGAACCGTTGAGATCAGCAACAGCGATTACCATGCGGGTTCGAGCACTGAGCGGCAATCGAATCGCCGCCCGAGTTGTGTTCGCTGTGTTTTCGGCATTATCGAGCACCAACTTCACCTCAGTTACGGTAAGCCCGCCGATTACCCCGACTGTTGGTGCGATGAGGTCCCCGTCCGGCGGCGGTCCCTCGCTCTTCAGTGGCCCAACCAGAAAAGATCCGTCAAAAACTCCCGGACCAGTTCCTGGCGGCAGAGTGGTTTGATTTACAAAAGGCAGCGAGACACCATCTATCACTACAACCCCAGGCGAGGCGGGCGATGGCCCGAAACCGCTGGCAACGGCTGCTGAGAAAGCGGTGAACTCAGCCACTTCTGTTGATACCCCTGTTACGCCGATGCCGCCTGCAAGCTTTCCGTTTTTAAACAGCGGAACGCCACCCGGATTCACGGCGTTCGAATCACTGTCCAGAATATTCGCTTTTCCAGTGATTATACCGAGGCCAGGAGATCCATCGAGATTTCGCGAAGTTGGCACCGATTGGCCGGGCAGAAAATTGCTGGTGAGCGGGCAGCCGCGATTGGTGTTCTCGATGCCGTAGAGCGCTGCATTAGGCGCGTTGCTAACCCCAGGCGGAAAATGGATACCGCTGATGTATCGCACGGTGCGCGAAGAAAGCGGCGCCTGATCGTTGCTGAAAAATGCGGCAGAGCGAGCGAGTGCCACGGCAAGGTCATTTGTATTTACCAGAGCCCCGAAATTTCCGTTGAAGGAAATCGGAGCCGCAGGCTTGCGGTAAACGGCCAGAACGCGACCTGCACGATCTACAACGGCGATCACCATTGCTGTAGGCGAGGCGGCTTGCGCAGCATTCTGCACCACCGTTTGCACATCAGCGACAGTGAGTAAACTAGAGGATGCCGGAGGAAATACTGGCGATAACTCCGTGCTGCCGCCGCAACCGACCAGCAGAAAGACCAATAGCACAGCCAGGCTCAGCGCGAGTACACATCCAATAACCAATAGTTTCCGCTGCCGAGATAATGGTCCAGAGGTTCCAAGAGTTTCCATTACGCGAACTCGCCGGCGTCTCACGAGAGTCAACTTGTTCCTATGCTGTTTCGTAACATGATCCCTTGATGCTAGGGTTCGTATCATGGGAAATCAATGGGTACAAGAATCTGATTCGAAAGGCGCGCGAATTAGTGACGCTAGCAAACTGCCCGCGCTGTCATTCGACTCATAGGTCTCACAATACTGTTCCCGACTTGCCTGGGTACTGCGCCGAACGCTCGACACTGAGGTCACACGAGATGCAACGTTTATGACTCGCATCACGTGTTGTCAAAAGATGTTGCCCAGCGCTAATGGTTGGTGTTAGCTAGAACGCGATTGCTACAATACTTCTCACCCTGGCTGATGCATCGGAGAATCCACTGCGCATCCGGTTCTCGCAGGAAACTCGACATCTGTTTGCTTTGCATAAAGGCTATGTTCATTGGCGTCGTCTGGTTTACGGCGCCGTCAAATGTGTTCGCAATCCAAACCCCAGACGGTTCTCCGCAAAGGATTCCACGCCAGACGACGGAGCGATCGTCAGCTCTCGATGGAATGGTGCGTGAACGCTCACAACAAAATCCAATACGCGGAATCGGCGGCGCGATACTAACACTTCGCAATATTGCGAACGGTGACATCCGCCAAGCTACAACGAGTGGCGAAGGCATTTTTCGTATGCTCGGGATTTCGCCGGGACAGTATGAGTTAAGGGTTGAAGCCCAAGGCTTTGCACCAGTAACACAACCCGACGTTACGCTCCGAGCAAATGAACTCGTAACGCTTGAGATCGCATTAGCGGCGGCGATTTCTGCGCCGACCGAAACGTCGCGACTGCCGCGGCAGCCCGAGCTTGGTCCGCCCGCAGCGCCTGAAGCCGAGACAGCAGCGGCGCCTGATCGCGGGTTACGGCGCAGGCTCGATTCAGATCCTGACTACATGGCAAGCGCAGCGCCGAAAACTCTGCCTTGGTCCTCGGAAGTATTTGCGGAGATGCCCGATCGCTGGAACGTTGCGATGCCGGAGTGGAGGCGCTATGGCAAGACGGGCGAATATCCTTATGTAAAAGGGCATTGGTGGGATCCCTTCAACCGGAATCGGCTCAAGGGCGACGAGCCAATCTGGCCAGCGCATTTAGGACCGCAGACATTTTTTAACTTAACGGCAACCAGCAATACATTTGTGAACGCGAAGCGATTGCCCACTCCAAGCAATGTAAGCGCAGCGCGGCCCGGAAGCTCGGAGTTTTTTGGCAAGGGCGAGCAGGCTTTTGTCGCTCAGACATTTCGATTTTCCTTCGATCTATTTCATGGAGACACTTCGTTCAAGCCGGTGAAGTGGCGCATTCGCGTAACACCGGAGGTAAGTTTGAATTATTTGGCTGTACGGGAACTGGGGGTGGTAAATCCGGATGTTCGCGCAGGAACAAGGCGCTTAGATTCGCACATGGGGTTGCAAGAGGCTTTTGTTGAATACCAGCTCAAGGATTTGAGCGTCAACTACGATTTTCTTTCTGTGCGCGCGGGAATCCAGCAGTTTTCGAGCGACTTTCGTGGATTTTTGTTTGTGGATGAGCAGCCCGGGGCACGATTGTTCGGCAACCTGCATTCCAATCGCTGGGAGTACAACGTAGCGTACTTTCAGATGCTCGAGAAAGACACCAACAGCGGACTAAATAAACTCGCGCGGCGGCATCAGCAAGTGATCCTTGCAAACCTGTATTGGCAGGATTTTGTGTGGCCCGGGTACACCACGCAGTTCAGCGTGCACTACAACAAAGATGACGCGACGCTTCATTATGACGACAACGGTTTTCTGGTTCGTCCGGCGCCGGCAGGTTCAGTGCGGGAGCACAATGTGCGTTCCGCGTATCTCGGTTGGACCGGACAAGGACACATTGGAAGGATCAATATAAGCCATGCGTTTTATCAGGCACTGGGAAAGGACGATCTAAATCCGCTTGCCGGACGCGCTGTGACCATCAATGCGCAGATGGCAGCAGCAGAGATCTCATTGGATAGGGACTGGACACGGTGGAAGCTGTCGGCATTTTACGCATCGGGTGATGGGGATCCACGCGATGAACGCGCTCGCGGCTTCGATGCCATTGGGGATTTGCCGTCATTTGCTGGCGGGATTTTCAGCTTGTGGAATCGGGAGGGAATTCGCCTCAGCGGATCGGGACTTTTGTTGACTCCACCGAACAGCTTGCTCCCGAGCTTGCGCGCCAGCAAAGAGGAAGGGCAGGCCAATTTCGTGAATCCGGGGATACTACTTATGAATGCGGGAACAGATTTTAATTTGACGCCGAAGTTGAAGGGCATCTTGAACATTAATTACTTGCGCTTTGAGAGAACCGAGCCCCTCGAATTGCTACTGTTCCAGGCGCCTATCCGGCACTCGATTGGTTTCGATTACAGCGTGGGACTGCACTATCGACCGCCGCTCACGGAAAATATCGCGGTGACCGCCGGGGCATCAGCACTGACTCCCGGTCAGGGATTCAAAGACATTTACACTGGTAAAACATTATTTTCTGTGTTCGCGGCAGTGCGGTTCCAATTTTAGAGGAATTGTAATTCTGAGAATGCTTACAACGCGACATCATGCCCTTTTTGTTTTACTGCTCATGCTCGTTGCAGCGCTTGCCGCTGGTTTCGGGGCGCAACGCGGAGACTCGGTAGCAGCCAGCGCGGACGATCTACGAGGGACTCTGCTTGAGCAGACACAGATGGAAGCGAACAGGAAAAGCGCGGGATGCATCTCATGTCACCGAACGACGGACGAACCCACAATGCATCCAACGGGAACTGTCCGGCTTGGGTGCACAGACTGTCATGGAGGAACTGCCGAAGCGAAGGTCTCCGCGAACGTTGCGCCAGACTCTGTCGAATACCAGCAAGTGAAAACAAAAGCCCACCCGCAACCGCGCAGTAAGGTTGCCAGAAGTAAGTTTGAACAGGGGGATGCTGTAGAAAATCCTAGAAATCGCCAGCGTCTCTACACCAAATGGCTACAGGAGAGCGCCGAGTACGTGCGCTTTGTGAATCCGGGAGACTTGCGTGTGGCCGCGGAAACCTGTGGATCGGGCGGTTGCCACGCGACCGAGGTGCGCGCCGTCAGCACCAGCATGATGACTCATGGCGGAGTTTTGTGGGCTGCAGCGCTCTATAACAACGGTGCATTTCCAGTGAAAGATATGCGCTTTGGAGAGAGTTACGCAAAGAACGGCGCGCCGCAGCGTTTGCGGACTGTGCCGCAACCCACAAACGAGGAAACAAGAACGCGGGGCGTGTTGCGAGAGATTGAACCTCTGGAACGCTGGGAAGTTTCCCAGCCGGGAAATGTGTTGCGCGTGTTTGAGCGGGGAGGCTCGAAAAAAGGGGATATTGGGAATCCTAATGCTGACGATGAGGCGGGAAAACCAGAGGACAAGCTCAGTGAGCGCGGCTTTGGGACATTGCTGCGAACCGACCCGGTATTCCTGGGCTTGCAGAAAACGCGACTGTTCGATCCAGTGCTTTCCATGCCGGGGACAAACGATCAGCCCGGAGACTATCGCGCGAGCGGATGTAGCTCCTGTCACGTGCCGTACGCGAACGACCGGACGCCGGAACACTCCGGTCCCTATGCGGCATATGGGCACAACGGCGAAAGCGCGACGTCGGATCGGCTGATAGCAAAGCATGAATCGGGGCATCCAATCCGCCACAGCTTTACGCGCGCGATTCCGTCGAGCCAATGCATGGTTTGCCACATTCATCCGGGAACGAACATGGTTGCGGGATATTTCGGCTATACCTGGTGGGACAATGAGGTGGATGGCGACAAAATGTATCCGAAACAGCAGCGCAATCCTAGCGAGGAGGACCGCTATCGAGCGTCACTGAAAAACCCGGAGGGAGCGGCGCCGCGCGGCCTGTGGTCGGACGCGAAATTTCTGGAGCAGACAGGAACCGCGGAGTTTAATGCGCAGCTGAAGCAGACGCAGTTCGCGGATTTCCACGGGCACGGATGGATATTTCGCGCTGTTTATAAACATGACCGAAAAGGGAATTGGCTCGACGCCGATGGAAAACCGATTTCATTCGAGGATCCGAAAAAATTCGAGAAGGCCGTGCAGCTTGCAGACATTCATTTAAATAAGGGCATGCACTGTGTGGACTGCCATTTTGAACAGGACAGTCACGGCAGCGGAAAACTTTACGGCGAGCCGCGCGCGGCGGTTGAACTGGACTGCACCGATTGCCACGGGACGGTGAGGAATAAAGCTACGCTCGTAACCTCAGGGCCGGCATCGCCAGCGGGGGGAACCCATCTCGAGAGATTGCGCACGCCGCGCGGCGCGAGACGGTTTGCGTGGCGCGACGGCAAGCTGTATCAACGTTCGATGGTCGAGTCGGAAAAAGAATGGGAAGTCGTCCAGGTGCTGGACACCATCACGCCCGGCAACGTGCATTACAGCGAGAAATCGCGGCGGGCAAAAACTTTGCTTCGCGATGGAGCGACATGGGGCCAGGTCCCCGCCGAGGATACCCATCTCGCACATGGCAACAGCCGCATGACCTGCTACAGCTGTCATACCTCGTGGACAACGAGCTGCTTTGGGTGCCATTTGCAAATGACCGCAAACGCACGCCGGCCGATGCTACACAACGAAGGACTAACGACGCGAAACTACACTTCGTACAATTTTCAGGTCCTGCGTGACGACATATTTATGCTCGGTGTAGATGGTACGGTGACCGGGCACCGGGTAGCGCCGGCACGGTCGTCTTGCGCGGTGGTCGTGAGCTCGCAAAATCAAAATCGCGAGTGGCTTTATTATGGGCAGCAGACGGTTTCGGCCGAGGGGTTGAGCGGAACGGCGTTCAGCACGTATGTTCCGCATACGGTAGGGGGAGTAGAGACCAAGCAGTGCAGTGATTGCCACGTATCCGCAAAAGGCGACAACAATGCGTGGATGGCGCAGGTGCTGCTCCAGGGCACTAATCTTGTGAATTTTATGGGACGTTACGTTTATGTTGCCACCGGTAAGCAAGGATTCGTAGCGGTGGCTGTGGCGGAGCATGACGAACCCGAAGCTATCATTGGAAGCGATCTGCAACGCATAGCCTATCCCGGTAATTACGAGAAACACATTGCGCGGGGGCGCGAGCTCGTGACTGCGTATGGCCATGAAGGCAATGTGCTCGACGTGCAGCTTCGCGGGGAATATTTGTATGTGGCAAACGGGAAGGGCGGCTTTCGCGTGTACGATGTGGCAAACATTGACAACAAGGGATTTTCGGAGCGCACGGTAACGGCTCCGGTTTCACGGTTTGGGCAGCGGCTTTATGTGAGGACGCAGAACGCGATAGCCGTTGCTTCGCCCAGCACCATGGCTATTGATCCATCGCGCACCCGCCGGCCGGAGAATGAAGAGCAGGCCATCCATCCGATTTATGCCTTTCTGTACGTGGCCGATAAACAGGAGGGACTGGTCATTACCGGGAATCCGGATTTGAAAGGGAAAAATCCGGGGGTCGGAACGCTCCTGGACGGTGATCCTCGAAATAATTTTTTGGAGCGCGCGCTGACCTTCAATCCAAATGGCGTGCTGAACGGTGCACGACGAATAACCATTGCGGGAACCTTCGCGTACATCTTGTGCGATCGTGGCCTCGTGGTTGTCGACCTCGACAATCCGCTAGATCCGCGCATAACCGCCGAAATGGATTCGACCGAGTTAGTGGAACCTCGTGGGATATCCGTACAGTTCCGATACGCGTTTGTAGCCGATCATGAGGGACTGAAGGTGCTTGACGTGACCGATCTTTCGAAACCGCGCGCGCTGCATGGAGCAGTGATACCGCTCGAAGATGCCAGGAACGTTTATGTCGCGAGAACCTATGCGTATGTGTCGGCCGGCAAACAGGGATTGGCGATTGTGAATGTCGAGAGGCCAGAGGAGCCGCGGTTGGAGCAGATGTTCAGCGCCGAGTCGAAACTCAATGATGTAAATGATGTGAAGATCGCTATGGTTGCCGCAAGCGCCTACGCCTTTGTGGCCGATGGACGGAACGGGATGCGCGTGCTTGAAATTATTTCGCCGTGGGATTCTCCGAATTATGCGGGCTTCAGTCCGAGACCCACGCCGAAACTTATCGCCAGCTACCGTACCGCTGGACCGGCGCTTGCGATTTCCAAGGGAATAGACCGCGACCGTGCCGTTGATGAAAGTGGGAATCAGTTGGCGGTGTTCGGGCGGCGGGGAGCGCGTCCGTTCAATCGTGCTGAAGCGGCACGCTTATATCTACGTAATGGGAAGGTATACACGGTCAACGATAATCCTGAGCTTGCTTCCCGTGCGGCGACGTGGCTCGATCGCGCGAAGAGCTGGATGTGGGCGGCGTTGCCTTAACTGCTGCGGGCGCGAACCCTCAGGTTTCATGCCGAATCGCGGCACGTTTCGAGCAACCCCACGTGAATTACAAATCATTTCTAAGTGGGATGTATCCGTTGGTGGATGGAACGCATCCAAAGAATTCATGGGTAAATAGCGTGGTTCTCGCGCACAATGATAGTGTAGATCGATGCATATTAAATGAGGTGGCCCAGCGTTATTTTCGAGCCGGGCCGGAGAATAATGAAAGAGAAAGACTATTTGCTTGCGAGCGATTTCGATCAGACGCTCAGTTTTAATGATTCTGGTTTTCTGCTGAGTGAACTGCTCGGCGTCAACGATTTTCATGAAAAAGTTGAGGGCCTCTCGCAGATCAATCTGGTGCAGCAAGGGGCGGAACTTTCTTATCTGATTCTGCACGACCCGGCATTTCGTAAAGTTCGGCGGGACCAGCTCGCGGAAGTAGGCAAGCAGGTGCGATTGAAGAAAAACGTGGCACTTTTTGTGCAGGCGCTGAACACACTTGCGGAAGGCTATAAGTTTGAGTTTTATGTAATTTCTGCGGCGCCGGAAGAAGTCGTGGTGTCGGCGCTGGACGGAATTCTTCCACCCGAGCGCATTTTTGGTACGCGCTTTCGCTACGATTCTTCAACCGGCGAAGTCGAGTCGATTATTCGCGCCCCCGCAGGCTATGGAAAAGTGACCGTACTGGAAGAGTTGCGCACTGAGCTCGGAGTCAGCCACGATCGCGTCATCTACGTCGGTGACGGACGATCCGATCTACCGGTGATGATGCACGTGAAGCAGCATGACGGCCTAACCATCGCGGTCTCCGAAAATCGTTACATCACCCATCTGGCGCACCGGACCGTCCTCAGCGAGGATGCACTAGGCGCACTGGTACCCATTCTTGAAGGAATTTTCAAGTGGGACTCGGCGAAGATTCGTAGATATTTTGCCTCGCATGGACTCATGCTCAAAGAGTGGGACAAGACGCGCACCGACTGGCTGACCATTGAAGAAGCCGGCGGGTCGAACGAGCATGCCGCAGCGAACTCCAAGACGTACTAATGAGCTGACTTAATTTACCGCTTATCTTTGGGCACCCCAGGACGGTAATGAATTCTGCTTGTGCCCTTCCATGATCAGCGACGAGCTCGAAGAACTTCTAAAACTCCTCAGCGCCGGCGGTGTGAATCTCGGCCGGACCTCTTTTCGTTTCGACCAATCGTGATAGGTGTGGCACTCGAAACAGCGTGACTCGGCATGGCCTTCGCCGGAAGCGTGACAGGTCTGGCACGTGGCTATGCCTGGGAGGAGAACGTCCGAAGTATTCTGGCTGAAAGTCGCGGTCGCGTGGCAGCTTATACAAGAGAAACCGCGATGAGCGTCATGATCGAATCTTGCGCGAGGCAACCATTGGGCGGTGATATTCGACAGAGCGATTTTGGGAAGCGGGGCGTTCTGTAAAACAATCAAGGTGTGACATTGTTTGCAAGTCTTGCGCCAGAGAAGGTCCTCGGCCTCGGCGGCCCGCTCAGTAACCCACTGGGACGGCGTTACCAGACGGGAGGATGGAAGCATTGGTTTTTCGGCGACGTTACGATCAGGATCGCGGGCTACATGCAATTCAGCAGGGTGAGCGGCGATGTATTCTTGAAATTGTTTTGCGATAAAGTCGTGGATCACCTCAGGTTTGTCGTGGGGAACACCATCGGCGAAACGCTTGTCGAATTGCAGGAGGTGGCAAGCGGAACAAGTCTGTGCAAATTTGGGAACCGCCATCAGCGCACGGGTATTCTTTGCTGGGGGCACGCCGGGATCAGACCGCGACGAGCTAGAGGCCGGTTTCAGTTGGGCATCGCCGAAGCGCCAAGGGTCGTTGACGATTGAAGCGCGATGGCAATCTTCGCATTCTAGTTGAACTAAATGATCAGAGCTGTTGGGGCCACGCAAGCCGGCATGCAAATGGACGGCGTGGTTGAACTTGACGGTGGCCGGGTCGCCGCGCTTGTCGCGAAGCACGGCAAACTCCGGATGGCCACTTGCAAAATTAGAAACCGAGCGGCTCACATGTACTGAGCCGCTGGAAGGACGCAAATCGCCATGGCATTGCGCGCAATTGGCGTCGCTCGTGGAGGCAAGACGAACGGGGCCGTGATGCTCGGCGTGGCAGGTGGCGCAACCGGGTGTGAAAAGCTGATTTGCATGATGGATAGGGCCATCGTGACAATCGAGGCAGGCTTGATTTTCTACGCGCACTCGAAAGGAACCGGCGTTGGAGACGTGACACGCGGCGCACTCGCGTGAGAGGACCGCATGCGCAGGAGACATTTTCCCGGCGCTGTAGACATGCGTGTCGCGCGCCACTCCATGCCAGGCGAGCCACACGGCAGCGAGAGCGGGAGCTGTAATGGAAAGAATAAAACGAGCGCGGCGCAAAGGACTGGGTCGCTTGAAATAGTTTAGGTCAATGCGCTGTGCGAGTTTTTTCGTTGTGCGTATGCGAGCCACAAAAGTTCAACCTTAATATCGCAGAGCCATCACAGCGTGGACAGCGCCGAGCAAAATTAGCGCCAGCGACAGAGGAACGTGCACGAGCAACCAACCGTGAAGCCAGCGATGAAAACGTACCTGGCGCGTTAGCTGCCGTTCCTCCTCGCAGATATTTTCTAGATCTTCAACCGTGGCGTGCGCCGATGCGGGGGTGAGCGTGCGTACGTGCTGGAAAGCGGCGTGCGCCTGCGCGGAATCGCCGAGGCGCAGCCCGCGAGCGCCGGGATGCTCGAGGAAGGGGCGCATCTCGAGAAGATAGAAGCTGCGAAGCGGAGCGCTTTCCTCTTCGGTTAAGACAGCCGCGGTGGCCACGGCCGGTCCGGAACGCTTGCCATCGAATCCGCCAGCGCGACTCTCTTTTGGCGCAACAATGGTTTCGAAACCAAATGGACCGCAGAGCGCCACGACAAATTGGTCGGCCTCTTCCAGAAGTTGCGCGCGCACGTTGTCAATTTCTTCGACAATCGTTTCTAGAGGAATTTGCCTGGTCATGATTCGGGGGAGAATCTGTTGCAGGGCGGCACCGAAAATCCCACTGAGGACAGTAATCATCAAAAGCCACATCAGCACAATGGTAAGTGGTCCGCCAAAATGAAAGCCGCCATGGAAGAGAATCATCGGAAAAGAAAGCAAGCCTAGCCACAGGTGGCCCCGCATCCAGGTCTTGGCGCGGCCGATGCGCCAGACCGGGACTTTTTTGCGTGCACCTAGAAGCGCGGCGAAGAGAATACATCCGAAGCCAACGGTGCCGAACACTAGGCCGAGCGTGCTGCCACCGCGCGGGCCACGTGCCGATTGAACGGCGTACGGCGCATAGAGCAGTGTGGCAGTGAGGAGAATTGCTATCGAGGCGATGAGCCAAGGACGATGTGTGCGGTCGATCAGCATTTTGAAAAAGAATCCCCCGAAAAGCAAAAGGCTAACTTCCTAAGACCGAGCTACGAGACCGGCGCAAAAAATGTGCGCGGATCGACACGATGCGCCGCGTCGTGCGGGCAGGCATAGACGCAGCTAGGCTCTTTCTGATCGGTACAGAGATCACACGAGGTCGCCTTATGTTTGACGGCGGCTTTGTTATGCCCCGGCTTTTCGGGGTCGTCGGACATTACGCTAAATGGATGCAGATTAATATTGCCGTAAGGACAATTACGCGCGCAGAGGCCGCAGCCGATGCACCAGTCTTCGATGATAACCTCGAGAGAATTGCGACGGCGGATTGCGCCAACCGGACAGCCGACCATGCAGGTGGGGTCGGCACACTGCCTGCATGACGTGGCGACCAAGAAGTTATCGAAACGCAAGCCGTCTCGAATCAGGCGTGTAACGCCGTCATGGGCGTCGGCGCATGCGGTGACGCAAGCATCACAGCGAGTGCAACGCTCGAGATCCAGGATGAGCAGGCTCCGCGCTTCCATCAATCCTTGTGCGAGAAAATGATTGAGGGGCACGCTGCGCACGGCCCAGGAGCGTTCGCGATTTTGTTCCTGACGCTCGGATGCAACCAGTTCCAGTCCGCGCCGGACAGCGGGGAATTGCTCGATCATGTGTCGAAAATCATCGGCGCCGACGCGCACGAGCTCGACGTGATCGAGCGCCGTACACGTAGCGGTGCGCTCGCCACCGCCGAGGAGGCCGATCTCACCAAAATAATCGCCGCGCGAAAGATACGCGAGGATCAGTTCGCCTCCGGGATGATGTTCCGAAACCTTTACGAAGCCAATGCGAATCAAATAAAAGCTGTCGGCGGCGCCGCCTTGGGCGCAGATCACGTCGCCGGGGTTGTAGCGGATGAGCTCGATGGTGCCTTTCAAGTGGTCAACGAATTCCGGAGTGAGTGCGGCGAAGATGGGCACACCGCGGAGATGATTCTCGAGTGCCCGACGCCGATAAGTCTCGTCGGTCTGCGCGCGAAACGCCTTGTTTTTCTGAAGAATATCGAGGATGTTACGAAGCATTTCGTACATCGTGCACTCAGTTTCGGCGCGAATGGTGGCCGACCGCGGATAAAAATTCATGCAGGTCATTTCACCGAAAAGGTCGCCGGGACCCAGCGTCGCCACGGGGTTGTCATAGGCAAGATCCACAGAGGCGTCGATGGGGATGAAGCGCTGGGTAGCTTCTTCATCGCGCCGGTCATCCGCGCGGCCAGCCAACTTGCTGGTCAGACTCTTGAGAAAGCCGCGCGCCCGGCTTTCCGTCTTTACGTGGGCAATAGGCGCGGAAATGGAAACACGCGCCCGACCTTCCAGAATAAAAAACGCGGTTGACCCGTACTCACCCTCGCGACACACAATGTCTCCCGCGCGGAAGCGTCGGCGAACGATGGCCCCGCAATTTTTTTCGAGCAAGCCCCTGGAGACGCCTTGAAAGATCGGGTGCGCTAGCAATTCATCTGGCAGGACGGGTTCAGCGCCAATCGACGTGGCCAGGCTCGCGCGAAGGCTTTCACCATTGATTCCGGGTTTTTCAGGCACGTTAAACGGAACAGGCACACATTCACCCCGTAACTAAAAGCGCAAGAAAAGCCAATGCGATAGTAAGACAACCTGTTTCAGAATCCCGTTCGCATGTTGGAAACAAGATGCGAAAGAGACAACGCCTTGTGCGTTCCTTTCCCATAGTCCGCATAGTAGAATCACCGCGATTTGCGTGCCAATGATGAGTGTTTTTCAGTGAACTACGGCGTGAGATGAATGCCCAGCGAGAGGGTTGATGAGAGTAAAGCATGACATTTGCAGCTTGCGCTTTGTCTGGATTGCGATGGTTTTCGGTGCGGCCGTTTTCTTAGGTGATTCTCCCTGTGCCGCGGACGACACACCAAAAACAATTGCAACACGCAACTCCACTATTGCTGAGCAGAGTGACTCCGGGAAATATATCGGACCCGGCTCGTGCAGCTCAACCAGTTGTCACGGAAGCGTTACGCCGCGTGCGGAAACGCGCGTTTTGCAAAACGAGTACAGCACCTGGGTGGTAAAGGATAAGCATAGCAAGGCGTACAGCGCGCTGACCGGTGTTGTTGGCGAGCGCATGGCGCGCATTCTGAAGCTTGGAACCGCGGCCGACCACGCGCCGCGATGCCTGGGGTGCCATGCGCTTTACGTGCCGGCGAATCAGCGCGGGCGCGTGTTTGACCTCAATGAGGGAGTGAGTTGCGAGAGTTGCCACGGTCCAGCGTCGGGCTGGCTTGGTCCGCACACCATGCGCGCCTGGGCCCACGAGCAATCCATCGCTACTGGAATGGCGGACACGAGAGATCTAATTCATCGCACGAAGAAGTGCTTGTCGTGCCACCTGGGAAGCCAGGAAAAGTTTGTGGATCACGGAATGATTGCCGCTGGGCATCCCGACTTATATTTCGAGCTCGATTCGTTTTCAGCGGTAATGCCGCGACATTGGAACACGCCGCGCATGAAGGCGCCGGGCGTGCCTTCGGAAGATGGCGCATGGAGCGGTGTTCGCGAATGGGCGACGGGCCAAGCCATGCAATTGAATATGGGGCTGGAGCGGCTGGCGGTGCGCGCCCAGGGAAAAGTCTGGCCGGAGTTTTCAGAAATGGATTGCTTTGCCTGCCATCACGCCCTGACTTCCCCGGAGAAGAGTTGGAGGCAGGAACGGGGATATGCCGGGCGCCGTCCCGGTGACCCACCATGGAATGCTTCGCGTTACGCTGTATTTCAGCTTGTGGCTAATCAGGCGGATGCCGCGATCGCCCACGAACTTGCGACGCAGCTCGCCCGTCTGACCGAGCTCATGAGTAAGCCCGTTCCCGATCGCGAAGCTGTGGCGACTATAGCGGCAAATGCCGCGCCTGTGGCCGGAAAACTGGCACAACGCCTCGAAAACTTGCAATTTGATCAGCCAACCACGCTACGTCTGCTGCAGCGCATTTCTGCGGACGAAGCCGGCATTAGCAATCAAGGGGAGCGTGCGGCAGAACAAGCCGCCATGGCGCTTGACTCCCTATTCGTCGCTTACAATAAAAATGTCAAGCCGGCGAACGCCCCAGAGCTGCGCACGGCGATAAACGGACTTTTCCAGCAGGTGGAAAGCCCCTCCAATTACAATCCGGGAGATTTTGCCCGCCAAATGCGCAAAGTAAATTCTCTTCTGCGATAATTCAAAAGCAAACTGGCACATGATTCGCCAGTGGTGCGAGAACGATGATCAAAAACCATTTTCCTCCGGGCCCCAACGCTGAGAAGTGGCGCGGAAACTATAAAGAGTTCCGGCGCGACCCGCTTGGATTCATGATGCGAGTTGCGCGCGAGCACGGCGACGTTGTTGGCATCCGCTATTACCGCTACAAAGTTTTTATCTTCAATCATCCGGACGACATCGAAGCGGTTCTCGTAACGCATAACAAGAATTTCATTAAAGGCCGGGCCTTGCGCGCGAACAAGAGGCTTTTCGGTGAAGGCTTGTTGACCAGTGAAGGAGAGGCTTGGCTTCGGCAGCGACGCCTGGCCCAGCCCGCATTTCACCGCGCGCGAATTGCGAGCTATGCGGACACAATGGTGCGCTTCACCGAACAGATGGTCAGAGGTTGGCGCCACGGCGAGACGCGCAACGTCCACGAAGAAATGATGCGACTGACGCTCGCGATCGTCGCGAAGACCCTGTTCAATGCCGATGTCACCGGGGAGGCGAGGGAGATCGGAGAAGCTCTCGAGGTGGTCATGCAAGTAAACACCGATCCGCGTCGGCTCTTGTTTGTTCCCGCGTGGCTGCCAACGCCGGCAAACCTAGCGATGAGACGCGCGGTGCGCCGCCTGGATCGCGTGATCTACCGGATTATTTCCGAACGGCGCGCTAATGGCCACGAAGCGCGTGACCTGCTTTCGTTGCTGCTTCACGCAAGGGATGAAGATGGCTCGGGTATGAGCGACAGGCAACTCCGTGACGAAGCTGTAACGCTTTTTCTTGCTGGCCATGAGACGACTGCGATCACGCTTTCCTGGACGTGGTGGCTTTTGGCCCAACATCCAAAAATTGAAGCGCGGCTGCACGCGGAACTTGCCGGCGTTCTCGGCGGACGCGAGGCTACCGTTGAAGATCTGCCACGGCTGCGCTACTTGGAGATGGTGCTTTCTGAGTCCCTGCGGCTGTATCCTCCCGCCTGGAGCATGGTGCGATTGGCAATTCAACATTCCGAAATAGGCGGATACCTGGTTCCTGCTGGGTGCGGTGTTGCAATGTCCCAGTATGTGGTGCATCGCGATCCGCGGTTTTTTGATGCACCGGAAGAATTTCGGCCGGAGCGTTGGGAAAATGACTTTGCCAAGCGGCTGCCCAAATTTGCTTACTTTCCCTTTGGCGGCGGCCCGCGAATTTGCATCGGCAATTCGTTCGCGCTGATGGAGGCTTCGCTGGCTCTTGCGACGATTGCTCAAAAATTTCGCCTGACCCTGGTCCCCGGCGAACCTGTTGAACCGCTTCCTTCGATCACACTCCGCCCGAAAAACGGTATCCCCGTGATTCTGCACCAGCGCTAAACCGCGTCGCACCCGCGCAAGGCACGTCTGCACATTCCCGCTATGGTTGCTTCGCTTCTCGCGCCAACCTCTTGGGCGGATGCGTATCGGCAGCCACATCGTGTCTGACGCACCACGTACCTAGAGCCCCTGTGGTTTCGTAACCCACTGCAAATGCAGCAGATAGATTTTGGACAACGATGTGCCATTGGTGCTCCCGACGAGAGCAACACGGAGGCGAGCGATGTCCCGAGCAATGCACCGGGCCAGCGATGGTGGGATGCGCAGAACAAGGAGAACGGCCTGGGCGGGTTTAGTAGCGCTAGTTCTAGCAACCAGCGCCGAGGCGCTGGCGCAAACCAAAGAAAGCGGCGCGAAGCCGATTCCGCAAGTGATTACCGACGCGCAAATTCCGCAGGCAAAGACCGACGGGAAGCAACAAACCCAAAGGCTAATCGTCGTCAGCATCGCGGACCGCAAACTGGCGCTCGTCGAGAATGGCAAAGTGGTGAAACTGTACGGCGTAGCGGTCGGCGCAAAGGTCAGCCCCAGCCCGCCAGGGGAATACACGATTGTCCATCGCATTCCCAAGCCCACTTACTATGCGCCAGGCGTGATCATGCCTTCCGGAAAAAATAATCCGCTGGGAACGCGCTGGATTGGACTGAGCATCAAGGGATTTGGTATTCACGGCACAAACCAGCCGCGCTCGATCGGGCGCAGCCTTTCTCACGGGTGCATCCGCATGCGCAACCGGGATGTCGAAGATCTTTTTGAGCGGGTGCGCGTCGGCGACCGTGTGCAATTGGCCGCGGAACGCAGCGAAGAGATCGCGCAGATATTCGCCGGCGCGCCCGCGATGCTGACCGAAGCTACGGCGCAAACGGCAAAGACTGAGGCAAGTGCGGAAGGCGACGAAATTGAAAAAGGGCGGCCCAACCCGGTCGGCAGTCACTGGTAACGCGCAAGAAGCGCGATCCTTAACGACCCTCGTGATGACCGCCGTCGGCTGGTGAAACGGACAAACAGGAGGAGGCCAACATGGACGCAATGATGGTCATCGGACAGATCGCCGGGACGTTAATGCTTTCGATTTGCGCAGGTTTAGGGATTGAGTGGATTTTTCTTGCCGGGGCGTTTCGCCTTATGTCAGCAGCGCTGACGCGCACGCCGACGCCCCAGCCCGCGTTGCCGCCTCGCCGCGCGTTCGAGCGCGGGCCGGCGCTCTGGCTCTAGCCCGCACGTTCAGCGGGAGGCACCAGAGGCTAAGCGCGCAGCCGGTAAGGCGGCGCTACTAAATCAGCACCGAGTTGACCGGATCGAATTTCGAGCCGGCCACAAAGGAGAGATGAAATGTTGTTCTTCAAGTATTTGTTGATTGCAGTGGGTGTGGGATTGTTCGGTGGCGCTAGCGGTATAGCGGCGTACGATATTTTTATCGCGGCCCAGCTGCGACGACTTTTGAATCGTGATGCGCTCACGGAGGGTTGCGAGCCAGGAGGAAAACCTGAACGCCCTTTAGCCCCCATCCGGTGGCGCCTCGCCCAACACCTGGCAGTGCTGGGCATCGCGCCATTCCTGCTTGGATTGAGCATCGTCGTGGTGCCGGACGGTTCGGGAGGAGTTCGCGTCAGCCAAATTTCCGGCACCCGGCCGGGGACGCTCTATCCGGGAGTGCACCTGGTCGTGCCGCTCGTCGATCGAGTGGCACTTTATGATTTGCGCGAGCACCTCTTCAGCACGGCGGCGGGCGAAGGAATTAAAAAAGAGAGCCACGGGAAAAAGACGGAAGTTTTGCGAGTACAGGCGCGTGAAGGACTTTCGGTTGGTGTTGCTGTGGCCGTTCGTTATCATCTCGATCCACGGCGGCTCAGCACGATCCATGGCACCCTGGCACAGCCAATTGATGAAGAGATTGTCGCGCCCGTAGTGGCCACCATTTTTCGCCAAGTGGCCCCCAATTATTTGGTGAGAGAACTATTCGCCGCGCGTCGCGAAGAGATACGGCAGAAGGCTGCTGACGCGATCATTGCGCGACTCGGCGCCGACGGCATTATCGTGAAGGAGGTCTCGCTGCGGGATATCGAGCTTCCTGTCGAGTATGCGCGCGGCCTCGAAGGCCTCCTCTTGAAAGAGCAGGAGAGCGAACGGCTGGGCACCGAAACGGATATCAAGGAAAAACAGGTGCGCATCGCGGAGCTAGAGGCGGAAGCGCAGAAGAAACGAGAAGTCAAGCAGGCCGAGGCCGCGGCAGCGGTGCGCGTTTTGCAGGCCAAGGCTGAGTCTGACGCCATGCAGTACACGCTGCCGCTCAAGGAGAAACAGATTGAGCAGTCCAAGCTCGAAGCAGCGGCGCGAAAAGAGGCCACGCTGCAAAACGCGGACGCGGCAGCAAAGGCCAAGGTGATCGATAGCAAAGCCGAGCGGGAGCGCCAGAATTTGCTCTCAGATGCCGAAGCAAATCGAATTCGCGTGACTGCCGCGGCGGACTCCGAGCGCTTGAAGCTAGAAGCAAGCGTGCTCAAGCAGAATCCGATGCTGATTCAGAAAATCATCGCTGAGCGGCTCTCGGACAAACTGCAGATTATGATGGTGCCGATCGACGGGAAGAATTTCTTTGCGAATGATGTGTTGCGGTCGGCCTTCAGCGCGCAGCCCGGGAATACCAATGACGCGCACATCGAGGCTTCCTCTGATGATGTGGATGGACCGCCGGTACCGACGACGGCTCAGCGCCAGGGCAATCGCAAGCATTAGCGCGGCGGATCGGCGCACCGCGCCGGTTGCAAAAAGAAGAGCCGCCAGCTTCCTGCTAATTTTTCTTCGGGTACTTGGGCCGCGGCGGAAGTATCGGATAATTCTTGAGCGCTTCCTTCGCGAGCTCGATGGCTTTTTCGAGCTGGGGATCGTGCCCGGCGACGACGAGGTCGGGACGCTGATCCACTTCGTAATCGGGATCCACGCCGTGATTCTCTACAATCCACTCGCCGTTATTGTCCGGAATCCAGAAAGCGAATTCTGGCGCTGTAACGCCGCCTCCATCACGCAATGGGATGCCGCGGGCGATGCCCACGAGCCCGCCCCAGGTGCGCTTACCGACGATCGGTCCAATCTTCTCGCGCCGGAAAAACCACGGGAAGGCGTCACCGCCGGAGCCCGCGAGCTCGTTGACGATCATCACCTTGGGTCCGTTGATCGAAACCGGGGGCCAAGGGAGGTCCTTGCCTTCGCGTCCGGCGAGCAATGAAAGCAAGTGCCGGCGAAGTTTTTCGGTATAGAAATCAGGAATCGAGCCGCCCGAATTGTAACGCTCGTCGACAATCAAACCGTCTTTATCGAGCTGCGCGTTGAGTTGCTTATCGAACTGGATAATTCCGGGAATCGTGGTGTCGGGCACGTGCATGTAGCCGATGCGACCGCCAGTCGCTTCGGATACGATCCGGCGATTGGTTGCCATCCAATCGAGATAGCGAACTCCCGCCTCGTTCGGAATTGTTTTTACCGAAATATTCCACGCGCCCTCCGCACTCGGTTTGTCATTGACTTTAAGAGTGATGATCTGGTCGGCGAGATTTTGGAAGTACGAATAGACATTTGCCGGCGGGCGCGCCGCGGTACCATTGACCGCGATCAGGTAATTTCCCTCTTTCGCCTTGACACCGGGCTCGGTGAGCGGTGAACGGGTCTGGTCGTTCCAATTTTCGCCCGCGTAAATTTTTTTGAAGCGGTAGAAGCCCGCGTTCACGTCGAAATCGACACCGAGCAATCCAACACCGACGCGAAGTCGATCCGGTTGGTCGCCACCGCCAACGTAGGTGTGCGAGGTGCTGAGTTCAGCGATCATTTCGCCGATGATGTAGTTCAAATCGGACCGGTGCGCGACCCAGGGAAGCAGTGCCTCGTAGCGCTTGCCGGTCTTGTCCCAATCGACTCCACCCATCGCTGGGTCCCAAAAAAAGTCGCGCTCGATGCGCCAAGCCTCGCGAAAAATCTGGCGCCATTCTTCACGCGGATCGACGCGCACCTGAAGGCTCTGCGTATCCAAGTGGCCTTCGCCGACCTTGGCCTTGCCGGGAACTGCCTCGACCACGCCATAGTTGTTGGCGGCGACGCGATAAATAACCTTCGCGCCAGACTTGTCTAAATCGTAGTTGCTGATGCCTTCTAGCAAGACCTTGTCCTCGCGCTTGGTCACGTCATAAACGTGCAGCGTCAGCCGCGGCTTTGGGGGGCCGGGTAGCGCTGCTTGCGTGGATTCGATTGGCGCAGCTACGTAAAAGAATTTGTCTTTGCGCGCTTCGAGTCGACCGTAGATACCCGCAGGAAATGGCGCCGCGGACACGCGGTTTTGTATGCCTTCGGTATCAATCTGGATTGGCTTAACCGGCTTCTCGTCGGATTTCTTTTCCTTCTCATCGGCCTTTTCGTCCTTCTTGTCCTTGTCATCTTTCTTTTCATCGCCGGCTTTTTCTTCGTCGTTCTGCGGGCCGAAGGGCGCCGGCTCGTCCGCCTTCAGCGTAACTGCGAACACACCGTCGGTATTGTAGTAGTTGTAGCGTTGGTCAAGCTGGCCGGAAGTCGGATAGAAATATCGCTGAGAGAAAAAATAAAGATACTTCCCGTTCTGGTCGAATTGCGGCTCGGTGTCGTTATAGAAGCTCTGGGACACCGGGAAAATCTTCTTTTGCTCGAGCCCATAAATCTTGACTTGCTCAGCATTGCGCCGTTCGGGTTTGCTATAGGCAACCCAGCGACTGTCTGGCGACCACGAGCCTCCATTGATTTGACCGTATTCACCGGTATCGATAAGCACCGGCGTCTTGTCGTTGATGTCTACGTACCAAAGCCGCAGTTTTTTGTCCCAGTAAAGCAGCTTCTTATTGTCGGGCGACCACAAAGGACCATAGCGGTACATCTTTCCGTCGCTCGTAATTCGCGTTTCGTCACCGCCTTGTTGCGGGCGGATGTAAAGTTCATATTCGCCGGTGTGGTCGGAAAGATAGGCAATCCATTTTCCATCAGGCGACCAAGCAGGATTGAGTTCGTGCACACTCGAACTATCCGTGAGGTTGCGGGCGCTGCCGTGCTCCACAGGCAAAGTGAAAATGTTGCCGCGGGCTTCAAATATGGCGCGCACCCCCGAGGGTGAAAGCCCGAAGGTGCGAATATTTGAGGCCACGGGCTTGAATTCGGCGCGAGTCAGCACGTCATCACTATTTACAGTCACCGGAATGTTGCTGATTTTCCCGCTCGCGAGTTCGTAACTGTAAAGCAAGCCGCCATTCTCATAAGCGATCGCTTCCGGCCCCAGGCTTGGCCACTTAATGTCGTACTCTTTGTAATCGGTCAGCTTTTTGGTTTGCTTCGAACCCAGGTCGTAACGATAAAGATTCATCACGCCATCAGGATCAGAAATGAAATAGATCGAGTTTCCGCGCCACATCGGGAATAGATCCATCCCTTTGGAGACCGGCAACTCCTCGTACTTGTTGTTTTTCAAGTCATAGATCCCGATGGCGGGACTCCAGCCACCGCGGTAGCGCTTCCAAGTGCGGAACTCTTGAGAGGTGGAAAGAAAGGCGATGCGTTCACCATCCGGCGAAAATGACGTCAGGCTGGCGCGCGGAACCGGCAGCTGTTCGGGCATGCCGCCCTCGGGCGAGACGAGAAATAATTTTGTATAGCGGCTGGGCGGTGCGCTGTAGCGGTCAGAGCGGAAGAGAATTTTCTTACCGTCAGGTGTCCAGCCGAGCACGATGTCGTTCGAGGGATGGAAGGTCAGACGGCGTGGTTCACCACCTTCCGAGGGGATCACGTACACATCCTGGTTACCGTCGTACTCACCGGTAAATGCGATCCACTTTCCATCCGGTGAAAATTTCGGGAAGAGTTCGTCGCCCGAGTGTGCCGTCAGACGCCGGGCAGCCCCGCCTGCTCGAGGCGAAATCCAGAGGTCACCGGCATAGGCGAAGACGATGTTGTCTTTGGAAATGTCTGGATAGCGCATTAAGTGCGTCGGTCCTTGCGGAGCGGCCAAAACGGCACCGGCATAAAGAAACAAACACACCTCCACGGCGAGCAAAATCCTTTTAAGCATTTTCGAGCATTCTCCTTCACCCCGAACCGATTGGCGAAACCTGCGGGATTGCAAGGTGCGGCATGCTACCACGGTTATGAGCACACCCGCACCAGGGACTTAGACGAAAGAAGCGTTCAAAGGTTACAAACCAAACAGCGAATGCACAACGGTCTCGAGCCGCATCGCCCATCCAAACGCTTGTGCTATGATGAACGTGCGTCCCCGTGTATCGCGAACTGAAATCAAGGCTGCTGCAAATCGTTTTTCTTCCTTTATGTCTTTCCATTGTTTTCGGCTTATGTTTTCCATGGCGGTCTCGAGCAGAACCGTTTGAAGATGCCGCGCGAGAACTTGCGCAAAAGCTCATGAGTGCCTTGTCGGCCCGCGATACGGTTTCTGTCACCCTGCAAAATCGTTCGTCCCTCAGCGCTGCAGATGCGGCGGCAGTTCGTACGGCCTTAGAAGCCGCACTCATGAAAAACGGAATACGTTTGGCTCCGGATGGTCAGACGGCACACATTTCCGTTGCCCTGTCGGAAACGCTTGCGGCTTACCTGTGGGTCGCCGACGTTCATCGCAATGATTCGTCAAGGATTTTCATCGTCAACGTTGGTCGCGATGTGCGGGGGCAGCCTCCTCGCGCCTCGACTTCGCTGGTGATTCGCCGGGAGCCTGTCTGGCAACAAAACCAGCCAATTCTAGATGTAGCTTTTCCAATCGCGCAATCGAGCGCGCGAAAAATGCTGGTTCTTGAACCCCAACAAATTTCTTTCTTTCGCTGGCAGGGAGACCGATGGGTTCTCGATGGAGCATCACCGTTTCCCAGAAATACGGCCGTTGAGCGGGCGCCCAGGGGTTTACTGAATTACCGGGGTGAGCTGCTGTCCGTTGTCCTGGAAAGAGAAATCTGCCGGTCGAGCGCAACGCCTGGCAGCGAATTCAAATGCGAAGGTGTAGCGCAACACCAGTTACTGCTTGCCGATCAACGACTGCCGCTCCTCGCAAATAAAATAGGTATGCCCCTCTCGTTGGCGCAGATGAACCTGTCCGGGCGTTCGGTTCTGTTTCTCACTTTGCCCGACGGTTCGGCCCGGATGTATGAAGCAGGCACCGAACATACCGCTGCTTTTACTGGATGGGGCAGCGATATTGCCGCGGTGCAAAGTGGTTGCGGAGCAGGGTGGCAATTATTTGCGACGGGCAAGGGCGACTGGACGACGACGGACACGGTGCAGGCGTACGAGATCCGAGATCGCCAGGCCATGCCTGTGAGCGCAGCAATAGACTTTCCGGGTCCGATCCTTTCGCTCCGGACGTCGGACGATTCACGAGGAGCGCTCGCAGTTGTAAAGAATTTGGGCACGCATCATTACGAGGTTTACAATCTTTCAATTGCTTGTGAAAAGTAGATTGCTGCTCTTGCTGTTTTTTGCCGTCACAGCACACGCATCCACGCGACCACGCTATGGCGGCACGCTGCGCATCGAATTACACGAGCGCATCGCGTCTCTCGATCCCCGCCAATGGGTCGCCGGGAGCAGTTCCGCAGCATCGGCGGAGAAGCTTGCGGCTCTTGTCTTTGACCGGCTCATTACGATGGATGACTTTGGTCGTCCGCAGCCGCAACTGGCGATCGCCTGGCGCCATGACGACGATTATAAGCGCTGGCAATTCACGCTGCGCTCGGCCGTGAGATTTCATGATGGCGCGCTTATGACCGCTGGTGAGGTAGCCGGCGCACTTCAGGCACTCCTCGGCAGCGAAAGGCAAATCATCGCGGCCGGTGAAGTCGTCGTGGTTCAGTCCGGTAACCCAATGCCTGATTTGTTGGAGGAACTCGCGAGCGGCCGGTACTTTATTGTTCGCACCCAGGGCCATGGCTTACCTTCCGGTACCGGACCATTTCGGATAGTGGAATGGTCCGGAGTACCGCGCACTCGCTCTACGGCGGGGTCGTCGCGAACCGATAGCGGCCTATCACGCACGGTATTCGGCGCCAATCAAGATTTCTGGAGCGGTCGCCCGTTCCTCGACTTGGTGGAAGTAACCATGGGCGTTTCATCGCAGAACCAATTTCAGGATCTGCAACTGGGGAAAGTGGATCTCACTGAGCTGAGTCCCGATCAAGTACGCCGCGCCAGCCAAGCGGGTTTGCGCACGTGGTCATCTGCTCCTGTGGAATTGTTCGCGATTGTCTTTGATAAGGAAGCTTCTATCGATTCGCGAATTCGCCAAGCACTTTCTCTTTCTGTTGACCGTGCGGCAATCACCAATGTGTTGCTGCAAAAACTCGGCGAACCGGCAGGAGGCATTCTGCCACAATGGCTCTCGGGCTATGCCTTCCTTTTTTCGACGCCTGCGGACACACAAAGTGCGCAGCAGCTGCGGACGACAACGCGTACCGTAGGCGCGGCGTCGGTGAAGCCATTGCGTCTCGGTGTCGGTGATGATGACGACACAGTACGACTCATTGCGGAACGGGTCGCACTGAATGCCCGCCAGGCGGGACTTGCCATCCAGGTGATTGCCCGCGGGGAAGCCGATGCCCGGCTCATCCGTTGGCGCCTGGACTCGATCGCAGCGCCAGCCGTACTCTTGGACTTAACCCGGGCGCTGGACCTGAGTGACGAATCAGCTGCGACCCTGAAAAAAATCAGCAGCAATGACCCGGAACAGACGTACGCTGCGGAGCGAGCGATTATCGAAAACTATCGCGTGATACCCCTTGTGTATTTGCCCGAAACGATTGGCCTCGGACCGGCCGTGAGAAACTGGATGCCGCGACGCTGGGCCGAGTGGCACCTGGAAGACGTCTGGCTCGATCTACAGACGCCGGCGCCGGTGAATCCTTCTGGCGCAGGAACCGCGGGAGCACGGCCGTGAGTTTCCGGAACAAATTGCTCGTCATTTTTCTTTTATCTATCGGTACTGCCGTGAGTGTAGTTGCCTGGGGCGTCACGCGTTACACTCGGCGCGAATTCGAAGCGCTAGATTCGCAGCGCACAGAAGCGCTGGTGGCCCAGTTTCGAAAGGAGCTTGCGCAGCGTGGCGAAGAAGTTGTCCGGCGCGTATCTGGCATTGCCGATGCGGAAGCCACCACGAAAATGGCTCTCGCGCTTGCACAATCAAGTGCCGATCCCTCGCTATACGTTCGAGACGCAACCGGACTTGCACAGGAGCATCAGCTTGATTTTGTCGAGCTGGTGGCCTCTGACGGCACATTGATTTCATCGGCGCAATATCCCGCGCGCGTGGGCTACAAGAATGACTGGGTAACGCTCGATAAAGATTGGAAGTCGCAGAGCTGGTTTCTACGCCGCGAAGATCTTCCCGATAGTGTGGCCCTCTCGCTGACCGCCGTGCGTAACGCAATGACGGTGGGAAACAGAACCTTGTATGTCATCGGTGGAGTGCGCCTCGACCAGAATTTTCTTGCGTCGCTTGTTCTGCCGGAAGGAATGCGCGCCTTACTCTACCGCAACTTCGAACCTGCGTTCGTGGCGTCGGCTTTGGCCGAGCCCGCCGGCGGCCTCACCGATGCGGAGCGCCTGGCACCGATGATTGAGCAGGTCCAGAAGCAGAAACAAACTGTCGTGAAGACGATTCAGTGGAACTCGGATCCAGCCAGCGCCGAAACGTTTCATGCTTGGCCCCTGCTCGGCCGGAACAACAATGATTTGCTCGGCGTACTTCTGGTGGGCAGCTCGCGGCGTGAGCTTTTTGCCCTCACCAACTACATCCGTCTCATCGCCGTTGTGGTCGGAGCCGCAGGCCTGTTGCTCGGTTTTCTGCTGAGCTGGTGGGTATCGGCGCGCGTCACGCGCCCGGTCGAGCGCTTGGCCGCAGGGGCGCACGCAGTTGCGGCCGGCAACTGGCAGACGCGCATCGAAGTTACCAACACCGACGAGATTGGTCAGGCGGCCACCGCATTCAACGACATGACCCGCCAGCTGGCGGGTCAACAGGAACGCCTGCGGCAGTCGGAGCGCGTTGCGGCCTGGCGCGAACTGGCTCGCCGATTAGCGCACGAGCTGCGCAATCCGCTTTTCCCGTTACAAATTACTGTTGAAAATTTGCAACGTGCCCGTACGCTTCCCCCGGAGCAATTTGACGAAATCTTCGCTGAGTCAACCAAGACGTTGCGCGCTGAGCTGGAGAACCTGCACACGATCGTCGGCCGCTTCAACGATTTCTCCAAGATGCCTTCGCCACAATGGCAAAAAGTGAATCTGAACGATTTGGCGCGTAATGCCTTGCGTTTATTTGAAGCGCAATTTAACGCTGTCGGTAGGCCTGCAGTAACGCCCGAACTTTTTCTCGATGAGAGACTTCTCGGAATCGAGGCCGACCCCGATCTGCTGCAGCGGGCGCTGCAAAACCTTGTGCTCAACGCCCTCGACGCTATGCCCGCCGGCGGCACACTGACTGTTCGCACCACCTCGCGCACCGAGCCGTGCGAAGGTGTGCGCCTGGAAGTTTCCGATACCGGTTCCGGCCTGACGGCGGAGGAATGCGAGCGGCTCTTTACGCCTTACTACACGACCAAGCGTCATGGCACGGGACTGGGCCTTGCCATCGTGCAATCGGTCATCAGCGATCACGGCGGCACGATTACCGTCTCGAGTGAGAGCGGACGAGGAACAACCTTTCAAATCGATTTGCCACTCCGGCCGCAATCGACGGCCGCCACGCCGCTGCCGTCGAGTAACATTGCTAAGGGTGCGGCCGCAAGCTGAGCGTCGCGAGAAGGGGTCTTCATTGCCTGCCAAAGCACACCTCCTCCTGGTAGATGACGATCCCAACACGCTTGCATCGCTCGCGCGCGCCTTCCGTTTGGCCGGCTACGAAGCCTCGGTGTGCGACAGTGCTGCTCGCGCTCTTGAATTGTTGAAGACCGAGCGCTTCGATGTGATTCTTTCCGACGTGGTCATGCCGGGCAGAGACGGTCTGATGTTCCTCGAAGACCTTCGGTCGGCTGGCGTGAAGGCGCCGGTGATCATGATCTCGGGACAAGCCAACGTGGAAATGGCCGTGCGAGCGACACGCCTGGGTGCCTTGGACTTTCTTGAAAAGCCGCTTTCCACCGACAAGCTGCTGCTCACGGTTGAAAATGCTTTGCGTTTTACGCGTCTCACAGACGAGAATCGCGAGCTTCGGCGGCGTCTTGGCAAACATGAAATTATTTGGTCGGGAGAGGCGATGCGGCGAATCATGGCGCAAGTGGAGCGCGTGGCTTCCAGTGAAACGCGCATCTGTATCCTGGGTGAGACCGGAACAGGTAAAGAGCTGGTCGCACGCGCGATTCACGAAAAAAGTCCTCGCCGCGAAGGACCATTTATCACCCTCAATTGCGCAGCCGTTCCGGCGGAGCTCATTGAGTCCGAATTATTCGGCCACGAAAAAGGTGCGTTTACCGGAGCTGCCGGGCGCCATCTCGGAAAGTTCGAGCAGGCCCATGGCGGCACTTTTTTTCTCGATGAAATTGGGGACATGCCGCTGGCGATGCAGGCCAAGTTGCTTCGCGTGCTGGAGGAAGGTGAGGTCGAGCGTGTGGGCGGCGACAAGCCAGTCGCGGTGGATACGCGCGTCATTGTCGCCACACACCGCAATCTCGATGAACTCGTCCAGCAGAATGCTTTCCGCCGGGATTTATATCACCGCATCTATGTATTTCCTTTGGTACTACCGCCGCTTCGCGACCGCCTTGAAGATTTTCCCGTGCTCACAAAACATTTTGCCCAGCAGGTTGCCGCACAAAACGCCTGGAAAGAAAAAGAATTTTCGCCCGAAGCGATCGTCGAGCTGCAGCTCTACCTATGGCCGGGAAATCTTCGCGAACTTCGCAACGTGATTGAACGCCTGATGCTCCTTTCCGTCGACGCTACAATTTCCCCCGCAGATGTGCGCCTGGCTCTGCCCGAGAGCGACACAAGATCATCGCGCAACTCAACAGCGACAAGCGCCGCAGGAACACCACTGCCCCCAGTGTCGGGGTCGCTCGGAACGCTTGCCGAGCGTGTGGAAGCCTTCGAGAGAGAAGTCTTGCTCGCCGAAATGAAGCGCCACAACTTCCACATGACCAATGTTGCCAAGGCATTGGACCTCGAGCGTAGCCACCTATACAAAAAGTGCCAGCAATTGGGAATCGATCTGCAAACCCTCCGCAAGCAAGAGTAACTCGTCACCGGGGTTCCCCGTAGAAATTGGTCCTGGCAAAGCGCACCGCGCGCAGGCAGGCATCGGCGCCAACTCAAAAGCGCGGCGTTCGACCGGCTGAACGATCGCGTGCATCACACCGAGGCGGTCAGCCAGGCAGAAATGGAACTGGCTCGCGATGACGTCGCCGAGCAACTGTTCCATCTCGACCGGCAAACCGAAGTGGACAAATTGCTCGCTGACCTGAAAGCGAAGCGCGACCTGTCAAACTGACGCGTGCTGCGCCAGCCTGGCCTACACTTCTGGTAAGCCAACGTATCGGAAAGTGGCGGCAAGGCACATCAACCTGCAGCGTTGCTCGCGATCTGAGCTTCTATCTGCGCTTCGCAACAATTTGGACGATGTACGAGTCCAGGTCGATCAGGGCTTCATATTGAAGACGATGGATTTTTCGATGGCCGGCAGAGACTCTACCAAAGCATGTCCGGCCAGAGGTGTTGCAAGCTCTTACTGCTCTAGTGCAAGCTCGTACCAGGGCGAAAATTCCCGTCCATCGCCCTGGATATGAATACGGAATCCACCATCGAGGGCTTGGACGTCCCCATCGCTGAGCGGTGCCAGCCGTGCGCCGGTGCCGTCAAGCGGATACACAGTCAGCTTAACGGCTCGGGTGCGGAA
>Ga0209117_1000202_pt1 | contig 34830 bp, 29 predicted proteins | sample BlaSpr_A8_OM2_M2_FD_187978 | JGI IMG/M metagenome (GOLD analysis project Ga0209117, IMG submission 187978) | Forest soil microbial communities from Thunder Bay, Ontario, Canada - Black Spruce, Ontario site 2_A8_OM2_M2 (SPAdes) (version 2) | ecosystem: Environmental > Terrestrial > Soil > Boreal... | reverse complement strand
CATGAACTCCTTGTCCTTGATCTCGACGTTGAAGTCCTTGACCACCGTCAGGTCCGCCGTGTACCGCTTCACAACATGGTCGTAGGTGACTGATGCCATTTTTTCCCTTATCCCTTCACAGAACCGGCGAGGATGCCGCGAACAAAGTAGCGCTGGAGGCTGAAGAACACAACCAGCGGGACGATCATGGAAAGAAATGCGGCCGCGGTGAGCCATTGGTAGCCCTGGCCGAGGGAGTTGACGAGGTTCGCGACGGTCACTGTCAAAGGTGACACGTCAGGGCTGCCGCCGAGGTAGATCAGGGCCACCAGGAGGTCATTCCACACCCACAAGAACTGGAAGATCACGAGGGAGGCAATCGCCGGCACCGAAAGCGGGAGCACGATCCGGAAGAAGACGGTCAGGGTGCCTGCGCCATCGATCTCAGCTGATTCGAAGAGGTCGGACGGCAACGCTCGGAAGAAGTTGGACAGAAGATAGATGGCAAAGGGCAGGCCGTAGCCGGTATGCGCCAGCCAGATGGCAGGGAAGGTGCCCGTCAGCCCCAAGGACGTGAAGAGCTTCAGCAGAGGAATGAAGGTCGCCTGCAGCGGCACGACAAGCAGGCCGACCAGGGCCAGGAAGAGCCAGTCGCGGCCCCAGAATTTCATCCACGTGAATGCGTAGGCGGCAAAAGCCGCGAGCGTGGCCGGGATGATCGTGGCCGGGATCGCGATCATGAAGCTGTTGACGAAGCTCGTGCCGAGGTTGTTGCGCTCCAGGACGTGCTGGTAGTTGTCAATGGTGAATTTGAATGGCGGCGCGAGCGCGGTCCACCAGCCGGAGGTCGTGATGGCGTTCAGGTCTCGGAAAGAGCTGACGAAGAGGCCGGCCGTGGGTACGACCCAGGCCACCGTGATGCTGATGAGCGCGACGTGTAGGGCAAGTCCCCCAAGCCGACCCGCGAGCCACTGCGGCGTGGACTGGGCAGCCTTGCCGGCCGGAACGGCCATCCGCTCGCTCGCGACAGTCATCTCCGCGACTCCACCGCGCGCAATTGGCGCAGGTTGAAGATCAGCACAGGTATCACCGCCAGCAGCAAGATCGTGGCCACCGCACCCGCGCGGCCGGGTTGATTGAACTTGGTCAGCTCGAGATACATCCGGTTGGCGAGCACATCTGTGTCGTAGTTGCCACCGGTCATCACGTACACGATGTCGAACGCCTTGAGCGCGAAGATCACCAGGGTCGTCCCCACCACGGTGATCGTCGGCATGAGGAGGGGAAGGATGACTCGTCTGAAGATGGTCAGCTCGCCGGCGCCATCGACACGGGCAGCCTCCAGAAGGTCGCCCGGGATACCCTTCAGCGCAGCGGAGAGGATCACCATCGCGAATCCTGTAAAGCCCCAGATCGCCGTGGCGATCAGCGCCGGATTGTCAATCGCTCGGTCCTGGAGCCAGGTGACCGGCTGGGCGTGGAAGAGGGTCGTGACAAGAGCATTCATGGTTCCGGTCTGTGGCGCGTCAGCCGGCTGATAGCTGTACATGAACTTCCAGATCACGCCCAACGCCACGAATGAGATGGCCATGGGCATGAAGATCAGGGACTTGAGCAAGGTTTCGTAACGCACCCGGTCGGCGAGAACCGCGAGCAGCACGCCGAAGACGAGCACAAAGACTGTGTAGAGGACCAGCCAGTAGAGGAAGTTGTTGCGGATCGCGATGATGACGCCGGAGTCATTGAACACCGTGGCATAGTTCGCCAGGCCGACGAAGTTTCCGGCTCGGTCGAGCAGGCTGATCTGGATCGTCCCGAGGGTCGGGTAAACGAGGAAGAGGGCGACGAAGACGAGTGCTGGCGTGACCCAGATCCACGGCCGGACCCTGGGTTGCGCGGCGTCAGGCAGCAGGCGAACGACGTACTCCAGGCCGATGATGTAGACGGCCAGCGCAGTGGGCACGAGCACCACCACGCCGGCCAGCGTCAGGAGCTGAATGACGTCCACCTCATCCCTCCCTTACGTTCTTTACTTGTAGGCGTCCGCCTGGATCTTGTCCAGGTTTGTCAGGATCGAGTCGAGCTGACCCGGATTGCTCACGTAGTCCAGGACAGCCTTCCAGAAGGCGGACTGCATGGCAGGTGGCATGAGGTCGCCGGCGTCGAAGCGCGCGATCTTCGCCCCCACCAGAATCGCCGCCATCTGGCGCGAGAGGTCATCCGGATAGGAGGCGAGATCCACCTTCTTGTTGGCCGACAGGGCGCCGCCACGCTTGACCCAGATCGTCTGGGCTTCCGCCGTGACGAGGTACTTCATGAGAGCGCGCGCCTGCGTGGTGTCCTTGAACATACCGAAGAGGTCGCCGGCAACCACGTGGCCGCCGTCGTTGGCGCTCGTCACCGGAGGCATTGGGAAGAAGCTGAAATCCGTCGTCGGCTTCAGTGCCGGGTTCTTCTCGACGAAGATGCCCGACATGAACGACGCCTGGTGGTGCATATAGCACTTGGGCGGGCTGGCGAACATCGGTGTTGCGGAGTCGGCAAAATCGGTTGACTTCATGGCCGCCGCGCCGCCGTAGACGTAGCCTGACTTGTTGACGAAATTGGTGCCCCAGGTCTGGAAGGCGGTCTTGATCTCGGCCGTCGTCCACTTCTGCGTTCCGGCGGCCCACTTGTCATAAACGGAAGGACCCGCCTGCGTGAGCACGATGTCCTTCACCCAGTCAGTGCCGGGCCACCCATCGGCGCCGGAGCTCGCGAGCCCGATGCACCAGGGCGCTGTGCCGCCGTTCTTGATCGTGTCCTGGAGGGCCAGCAGGTCGTCCCAGGTCTTGGGGAGCGAATAGGACTTGGCCTGGAAGTTCTTGGGCACGTACCAGACGAGGCCCTTGAGGCTGGTCTTGATGAAGATGCCAACTGTCTTTCCCTGGTACTGGCCAAGCTTGATCCAGTCTGGCGCGTAGTCGCTGGCCATCTGGCTGCTGTCCAGGACGCCGTCCAGCGAGATCAGCTTGCCCTGCTTGGCCAGGTCATACATCTGTCCTGGTCCGGGAAGGCCGGCCAGGTCGGGCGGATTGCCGGCCTGGATCCGGGTGGTGAGCACCGAGGTATCTCTGGTGCCCGTGTAGTTGATCTTGATGCCCGTCCTGTCCGTGAACGGCTTGACCATGGCCATGAACGAGTCCTGCTCGCTGCCACCCCAGGCGGCGAGAACAGAGACCGAGCCCTTGTCACTACTCGAACCGGTGGCACATCCGACCGCGACAAGGAGGGCCACCAACGGAACGACGAAAGACCGTGTCAGGCTAAAACCACGCACCTTTAACACCCCCATCGATGCCGAACTGACTGCGCTTCTGCCCCGAGTTCACTCATTCTATGTTCCTTCCCTTTTTTCGGTAAGTCTTTCGAAACTGACGCCTTAGGTCACGCGCTGCCGCCGATCACCTCCTTGAGGCCCCGAGCGGGGGCGACGTGGAGCCGCGCACCACGAGACTGGTGCCGAGGGGTGGAGGCGATTGCACCGCCTTCCCCTTCATCCGCTGGATCAGCAATCGAGCCGCCAGGCGGCCTTTCTCGATGATCGGCTGCCGGACCGTGGTGAGAGGTGGAGTGGTCCAGGCCGCCATCGGGAGGTCGTCGTAGCCGACGACCGACAGGTCGCCGGGGACCTTCAGTCCGGCCGACTGGGCCGCCGCCATCAGGCCGATCGCGGCCATGTCGCTCATCGCGAGGACGGCCGTCGGCCTGCGCTTGCCCCTCGGCAAGCTCTCGAAGGCTCGCGCTCCGGCCGCCTGTGTCGCGGCGGCGGTCACGGTGTGTGGCTCCGGGGCGCCGGCACCATCGAGTGCGGCGCGGTACCCGGCCAATCGTCGTGACGCGGTGGGCGTGTGGCCGACCTGCGCTCGCGTGGGCGGCAGCAGGATGATCGCGACCTCGCGATGCCCAAGGTCCAGCAGGTGCTGAGCCGCTGCCCGCGCGCCGGACTCGTCGTCGACATTGACGGCCGGGCGGTTGGGCGATGACTCCGAGTCCACGGCCACGACAGGGATGCCGATGCGGTCGAGCATTTCCAGGGCGCGGTCGTCGGCGCTGAGGCCGAGGCTGATAAAGCCGTCGACGGACGCCTGGCGGATGGCGCCCTCGAGCGAGCCGTCGAGGGGCGGGACGAGCAGCATTGTCAGGTCGTGCTCCTCACAGAGCTCGCCGAGACCCTGGATGAGCTCGCTCAAGAACGGGTTGGCGAAGACTGTGGAAAGGCGCTGAGGGATGAGGATGCCGATGGTCCCGCTCCGGCGCATGGAGAGTGCCCTGGCGGCGGGATGCGGCGCGTAGCCGAGATCGTGCGCGACTCCCAGCACGCGATCCAGCGTGGCCTGGCCGAGCCGCTCGGGGTTGTTGAACGCAAAGGAGACGGCTGTCTTCGAGACGCCTGCCGCGCTCGCCACGTCAGCGATCGTGACCCGAGACACCCTGGCCGAACCCTTCTGGAAACCAGGTCATTTGCGCTTCCACCCTCGAAATAAACCGCTTTAGTAAAGCGGTTTAGGCGCGATCGTAGGGCGCCTGGGGCCCGCTGTCAAGAAGGAAGTTTGGGGGCGTGCGCGAAGGACCCGGTCTGTGGAACACTCCGCCGGATGAGTGACGCCTTTGAGTGACCCCTTGCGGTTCCCAGAAAGCTTCCTCTTTGGCGCCGCGGTGTCGGCCCACCAGGTCGAGGGCCAGAACACGAACTCCGATTGGTGGTGGTGGGAGCACCTCCAGGCGACCGTTTGCCACGAGCCGTCCGGCGATGCCTGCGATTTCTACCACCGGTACCGCGATGACATCGCAATGCTGGCCAGCTTCGGATTGAACGCGTTCCGGTTCAGCATCGAGTGGGCGCGCATCGAGCCGGCGGAAGGGGAGTTCTCGCGGGCGGCGCTGGACCACTACCGACGCGTGCTCGAGGCTTGCCACGAGCACGGGGTGATGCCGATCGTGACGTTTCATCACTTGACGCTTCCCAGATGGCTGCAGGATGCGGGCGGCTTCGCGTCAGATCGGTTCCCTGCGCTCTTCGAGCGCTACTGCGACCACGCGGCCGCCGCGCTCGGCGACCTGATCGGATGCGCGTGCACCATCAACGAACCGCAGGGTTTGGGCTCCAGCGGCTACCTGCTGGGTATCAACCCTCCGGGCCACGAGGATGACCGGGAGGGCGCGCAGCGCGCGGTCGACAACCTGATGGAAGCGCACAAGCTGGGTGCGGCCGCGATCCGGTCGCGGTTTGCGATTCCGGTTGGGGTCACCCTCGCGATGCCCGACCTGCAGTACGAGGATGGGGCGCAGCCGGGGACCTCGTCACTCGAGGTGGAGTCGCGCGTCGTCGACTGGTTCCTCGAGCTGGCCCGCAAGGACGACTTCGTCGGGGTGCAGACGTACACGCGCTTTCGATATGGACCGGACGGGCCGCGGAGCCCGGGTCACGACTGGAGCGACACGATGCGCGAGATGATCGAGACTGACGTGCAGACACAGATGGGGTACGAGGACTACCCCCAGGCGTTGGGGGCGGCGATCCGCCGGGTGGCGAAGAGCTGCCCCGGCCTCCCGATCCTCGTCACGGAGAACGGGATCGCCACCGCGCATGACGAGAGGCGCATCGCGTTCATCCAGGCTGCACTTCGTGAGGTTCAGTCATGCCTGGCCGAGGGCATCGACGTGCGCAGCTACCTCTACTGGTCGCTGCTGGACAACTTCGAGTGGGCGTTCGGCTACGCGCCGACGTTCGGCCTGGTCGCGGTCGACCGGCAGACGTTTTCCCGGCATCCAAAACCGAGCGCGTCGTGGCTGGGGGCCGTGGCGAGGAATCGGGCGCTCCCGGCTTAGCCAGGGGGTCGACCCCCACCCGGGCGCCGCAAGCGGCGCCCGACCTCCCCACAAGTGGGGAGGTGAATGCATCCCAGGCCCGACCTCCCACAAGTGGGGAGGTGAATGCATCCCCGGCCCGACCTCCCACAAGTGGGGAGGTGAATACTTCCGGGTCGACCCCCACCCGCCGGCTTCGCCGGCGACCTTCCCACACGGTGGGGAGGTGAATGATCGGACGCGGATAATCAATTCTTAGATGCGCCCGCAGACTGACGCCAGCTCAGGTCTCTCGACAGTGCTTCGCGGCGTCGTCGCCGACATGCAGCACGCCTCCGGCGCGGAAATCGTGTCCATCTTCCTGTACGAGGAGGACACTCACACCTACTACGCACCGTTCGCGACTGGGCAGCCCCAGGAGAGCCTTCTCGACTCGCTGGCGGACATGCGCGAGCAGCTCGCGCGATACCGGACGGACGCCGAGCAGGGAAAGGTGCCCGACGAGCTCGGCATCCACCAATACGGATCGACCGTCTGGCTCACCGTCACCCGTCAGCGGCTCGTCGCCAGGGACGCGCCGTCGGAGATCGACAGCACGTTCATCCGCCGCTACCAGGTTCAATCGACGATCGGCCTGCCGCTCCTGGCGGGTGACCGGATGCTCGGGCTCATGTACCTCAACTACAGATCCCGCGACGAGGCGCCTGACGACTCCAGGCTGAAAGAGCTCGAGCAGCGCGCGGCTGCGGCAGCCGCCCTCATCCAGGACGTGCTCGAGCGCGCCGAGCGCACCGCACTCGAAGGGCTGGCGCGCCTGACCGGGCTTCTGACGACGTCTTCCGAAGAGGCGAGAACCGACGGCAAGGAGCTGCGCCGTCTCCTTTCCATCGCGCTGGCCGACCTGCTGATGGCCAGCAACCTCGACGGCGCGGCGATCTACCAGCTCGGCCCGCAGCGCACCAGCCTCGACCTGGTCACAGCGCACCTTCGCGTCGGCGCACCGGTGCGTATCGAGCGGGACGCTGCGTCCGTGCCCTGGGAAACCGCGATCGGCAAGACGCTGGGCGCCGCGACCGCGGAAGCCGACCTACACCCGGTTGCCACCTACGGCCTGGGCAGCGTCGAGGAGCCACATGGCTACCTGGTGCTGCTGAGTCGCGACAAGCTCGCCACGGTCCGGCGTGCGCCGCCGACGGACATGATGCTCAAGGCCGGCGCCGAGCTGATCGGCGGCGCGCTGGCGAGCCAGCGCCTGATCGCCGAGCTCGAGAACAGCAACCGCCTGCTGGGCGCGCTCGGAGACATGACCAGCGCCATGCTCCAACCTGGCTCGAGCCGCCATGACGTCATCGACGCGGTCGTCGGCCGCTTGACCGATGCAGAGGTGCCTGAGTTCGACTTCAACTTCGCCACCGTCTACCTCGTGGACGAGGACGAGGACCAGGGCTTTGTGGTACGCATGGCCGCCGGGGCGACGACCCTGGCCGCCATCGACGCAGAGGCCGCGAAACCGAGCGGGAGGCGAGGGACGCCCGCCCCGCGCGTGCCTCGCTGGGCGCTGGACGAGGACAGGCCCCTGGCCGATGACGACGTGCTGGTCCACGTCGCCCGAACCTGGCAGACGGCGATCGTGGGCCCCATGCCGTCACGCGACCGGGCGGACGTCATCACCGGTGCGATTCCAGTGCCGGCCACGTGGACGGAGGTGCCTGTCGTTCGGTCCGATGGGTCGGTGGTAGGTCAGGTGCTCGCCTGCTTGATCGGCACCAAAGAGCGCGCGCACGAAGGGGACGGACCTCCCTTCACGCTGGCGGGAGAAGTCTTCGAGCGCGGCGGTCACAAAGACCTGATCCGCATCTTCGTGCCTTTCGGGACTGATGAAAGCGCGCGGGCGACCGGCACGCTCGAGGTCGGCTATCACCGGTCGTTCGAGCGGCGTCCGCATTGGGGCCAGGTGGAAGCGCTGCGCGCCGCCGCGGCCCAGATCGCGGTCGCGGTCGAGACTGCGCGCCTGTATGAGGACGCGCGCCGGCACTCCGAGCAGCTGGAGCTGGTCGCGGATGTGAGCAAGGCGATCGTCAGCTCGATCGACCTCGATCAGACGCTGACCCTGGTCGCCCAGAACCTGGTGCGGCTGGTGAACGCGTCGCTGTGCCAGATCGCGTTGCTGGAGGAAGATCGCGAGGGCTGGTACGGCGCGGCCGCGTCTGACCTCGAGGACCAGTGGCGTCACCTGCATGCCGAGCGCTCGCAAGGGTCGTTCCTCTTCGAGGTGTTCGATCGAGGCCAGCCGCTTGTCATCGACGACACCGGCTCATCAACGGTCGAACCTGCCTACGTGCGTGCGTTCGGTGTGCGATCGCTCATGGCACTGCCTCTGGTCGCGGATGGTCAGCCCATCGGTGCCGTGATCCTGGCGGAGCGTGAGCGCAGCCGCCGCTTCACTCCCGAAGAGGTGCAGCGGGCGCAGGGCCTTGCGCTTCAGGCGGCGGTCGCCATCAAGAACGCGCGCCTGCATGCGCTGGCGGAAGAGGAGCGGCACCTGCAGAAGGATTTCGTGCTCATCGGCTTCGGCCAGTGGGGCCAGAAGGCCTATCAGCACCTGCTCACGCTGAAGCAGTTCTTCAACTTCCGCACACACGTCGTCGAGCAGGATTCGCCCGGCGCGCGTGACCGCCTTGGGGCCAAGGATGAGGAAGTCCGCGCCCACGGCGACACCTTCTATTGGGACAGTCACGGATCGCCTGCGCATGAACAGCTCGCGCGCGAGCTCGAGTCGAGCTCGTACGTAATTACTTATGTAGCCACCCCCGCGGCGACCCACCTGCCCACGCTCGCGCTCTATTACGACCTGAGCGACGTCGTGCTGATCGAAAAGCCGCTAGGTGCCCCGCCGGAGGCTTATCGCGAATTTTTGGACCACGCGCCGGGCGGAGTCGAGATCGTGGCCGCCGACCACTACTACTTCAAGCTGGAGGTCCGGCTGCTTCAGCTCATGCTCGCCGAGGAGCGGACACTGCGCGATTTCCTGGCCAGCGTGGAAGAGATCCGGATCGAGATCCTCGAGGAGCAGCCGCTGGTCGGGGCGGCTGCCGACATCGGGGTGATCGCGGACCTCATCCCGCATGCGTTCGCGATCATCTCGCTGCTGACGCCGATCGACAGGATCAAGCTGGACGCGGAGTCGCCTTTGCTGGTGGGTCGACACGAGGGCTTGACCGGGTCGCGCGAGAGCTACGCGCGTATGAACGCGAGCTTTCACTACCAGGGCAGGCCGGTGAGGCTGGTGATCGACGTCGGCAAGGGGGCAGACAACGCAAAGTGGATCAAGCTGAGCGGCGAGCGACGTGCCGCGGGCCGGAGCCCCAGCTACAAGTTCGACTTCGGCAAGGGCGAGGCGATCGACGGCACGCAGGCGACGGTGCGGGCGGCGGTGCGCAGGATTCGCGAGCCGGGCGTGCCCGACAACGCGCATCTGAACATGCTTCGCCACGTGATCGAGAAGCGCCACCCGGCAGTTGGGATCCTGTCGATTCGCGAGGCGATCCGGGCGAACCAGCGTGTGCGGGAGCTGGAGGCGATGGCCGTGGAGCTGCTGGCGCGCGGCGAGTTTACGAGCTACGCGGTGGGCACGCGGCCGGCGTTTGAGGCCTCGTCTACTATCCGCGCCCCTCTCCCTAGCCCTCTCCCCTGAAGGGGAGAGGGGATGACGCGCTGAGCTCGACCTCGATCGCGGAGCGGGTAATGGTCAAGAACGACCGCCTGTTCGTGGTTTCCGGCCGTGACGGCTCGATCCGCGCTACCGAACGCGCCGGCGATGGACTGTGGTTCGCCGACACTCGCATCCTTTCTGAGTACCGCCTTCTCATCGGCGGCATCGATCCCGTACCGGTTGGTGCTGTGATGGAGGACGGCTCGGCCTCTTTCGAGCTTGGCGCTGGTGACCTGCGGGTGAGCCTGGTGCGCTACCTGGACGGGGGCCTGCACGACCAGATCACCATTACCAACCCAAACGAGGCGACCGTCGAAGAGGACTTGGAGCTGAAGTTCGCTTCGGACTTCGCGGCCATGCTTCTTATCCGTGGAATAGCGCCCGAGCTTCCACCATTTGTGCAGGCTCCCGCGACCGAGACCGCGGACGGGTTGGTGATGGCGGGTGATCGGCCTGGTCAGTCGTCGCGGGTCATCGTCCGGCCGGCAGGCAAATTGAAACGCCGCATCCGATTCGAGCCCGGCATGGAGCTGACCTTTCTCGTCGACGTTGTTCCACAAGAACCAAGCGCCGGTGCGAGCGACTTCGAGGCGGGCTTGACGCGGGTCAAGGCCGAGTACCGGCGGTGGAAGGCTGACTCCGCGTCGATCCGCACCGACAACCCTGAGGTCAACGAGCTGCTGGAGCGCAGCCTCTCCGACATTCGCATGCTGTGCGATCTCTATCCGACGGGCATCTATCCGGCTGGAGGCCTGCCCTGGTACGCGGTGCCGTTCGGACGGGACCAGCTCATCACGTCGATGGGCATGTTGCCGGTCAACCCTGAGATCGCTCGCGGAGTGCTGCGCTACCTGGCCGCACATCAGGGCCGGCGGATTGATCCGGACAGCGAGGAGCAGCCCGGCAAGATCCTGCACGAGGTGCGTACTGGAGAGGTTGTCGAACGAGGCCTGTGGCCGCACGTGCTGTACGGCACTATCGACGCGACCCCTCTGTTCGTGTGTGCGCTGGCGGAGAGTGTCGCCTGGACGGGTGATGTCGCTCTTTTCGACGAGCTGTGGCCGGCTGCCGAGGCGGCGCTCGAATGGTGCGCGAAGTACGGCGACGTCGATGGCGACGGCTACATCGAGTCCGCGGGTGGCCGGGTCCGCAACCAGGGATGGAAGGACTCGGACGATTCGCTGACGCACGCCGACAGCATCGACCCGCCGCGACCCGCGGCGCTGTGCGAGGTGCAGGCCTACCTGTACCGGGCGCTGGTCGCAATGTCGGAGAGGCGGCCGGAGCTGAAAGAGCGGGCGGCGGAGCTGCGCCGGCGCTTCAACCGAGACTTCTGGCTCGCGAAGGAAAAATATGTCGCGCAGGCTATCGACGGCGGGAAGCGTCCTGTGGCGGCGATCACATCGAATCCCGGGCATTGTCTGTGGGCCGGGCTCCTGCCTCGCGACCGCGCGGCGGACGTGGCGGACCGGTTGCTTTCCCCCGAGATGTTCAACGGGTGGGGCATTCGAACGCTTTCGACGCAAGCGATCAACTACAACCCCGGCAGCTATCACAACGGCTCTGTGTGGCCGTTCGACACAGCGATGGCGGCCGCGGGCTTGCGGAAGTCTGGCTTTCCGGAGCACGCCGAGCGGGTCGCGCGAGCGCTGATGGAAGGCGGGATGGCCATGCCGTTGCGGCGGATGCCTGAGCTGTGGCGCGCCGACGAGCGCGAGCCGGGCCGGCCTCCGACCGACTACGCGAGCAGCTGCACGCCGCAGGCGTGGTCGGCCGCGTCGGGGTACTCGTTGATCACGACGCTGCTGGGATTGCGCGCGGACGCGAGGCGGGGAGTGCTACACGTTGCGCCTCTCGAAACGAAGCTGTGGCGGCGGGTGGAGGTGAGCGGGCTGCATTTCAACGGGCACCGGATCGACTTCTCTGTGGACGGCAAGCAGGTGAAGGTTGGAAAGCTGCCGAAAGGGATAGAGGTCGAGACGGTTTAGCCGAGCGGTAGGTTGCCTACTGTGGGCCCAGGACCGGTCTTGCGATGGAAATTCGCATCTTCACCCTTTCGAGATTACTATCGGGGGACACGAAAACAGGCGGTTTCATTAGTGGGGGAGCGCGATGAAAAGGCGAATTCTGGCGTCGCTTGCATTTGCTGCGTTGATGACCGGACTGGTGGTGAGCGCGCCGATCACGGCCTCGGCCAAAGACAGCCCGATCAAGAGAGCGGCCAAGGGTGAGCTCAGGGCCGCTGACATCAACGCCCCAGGCTTGAGCGCCGCAGCGGCTGTCTCGAAGAAGGCGCCTTTCTTCTCCTCGGGCCTGCTGCAAGCAGCGTCGGAGGCCCTCGATCGCGCCGATGCCGGCAGCGGCCAAGGGTCGCTTTCGGTCAGCCAGAGCTCACTGGGCTGTGCGCACCGGAACCCGGACGGCAACGTCCGCGTCAACCAGGACTGCACGTTCCGGCGCCAGGCTGAGACAACTATCGCGGTCAACCCAGTGAACCCAAACAACCTCATCGCCGGGCAGAACGACAGCCGGGTCGGTTACAACCACTGCGGCATCGACTACTCCTTTGACGGCGGCCGCAGCTGGGGCGACCAGCTTCCGCCTTTCTGGCAGCGACTCAACCGGAATCCGGCCGGTCACACTGTGCTCGGGGGCGCGCCCGCGTCTCGCACCTACGACGCGGCCAGCGATCCCGCCCTGACCTACGATTCCCAGGGTCGCGCGTTCTTCACCTGCGTTCTCTTCGACATCGCCGATGGCGCAAACGCCATCCTGGTGGCGAGCTCGCCGGCGGGCGCCGGGGGCTCGTTCTTCAACAACGTGCCTGCCGGCAGCAAGGCGTCCCCCTCCGATTTCGTCGTGGTTGAGGACAACAACGATTTCATCAGTCACGACAAGGAGTTCATCACCGCCGACGCCTACGCTTCCAGCCCCTTCCGGGACAACGTCTACGTCACGTGGACGGTGTTCAACTTCTCCTGCGGACCCAAGAATGACCAGTACTGCTCGAGCAAGATCTACTTCTCGCGCTCGACAGACCACGCCGTGACCTGGTCGAAGCCTTTGGAGATCAGCGGGGTCGCGCCCGGGCTCTGCTACCAGGGCAACCTTTTCGATCACTCGCAATCGGCGAGCGCCTGCGACTTCGACCAGGGCTCCGACCCGATCGTCCGCCCCAACGGGGACATCGTGGTCGTGTTCGAAAACGAGAACACAGCAGCCACCAACCCGAACATGCAGGAGCTGAGCGTGACCTCCAAGAATGGTGGCCTCACCTGGTCGACACCGGTGAAGGTTGGCAATGACGTGATCGTTGGCGAGCCCAAATGCGATTTCGGCCGGGGACCTGAGGAGTGCATCCCGGGCGCTTACATCCGAACCAACGACTTTCCGCGCATCGCGGTCAGCCGAAGCACCGGCAACGTATACGCCACGTGGCAGGACTACCGGACCGGCAAGTTCGACATCCAGCTGGCGGCCTCAACCGACGGCGGCAAGACCTGGACCGAAGCCACGAAGCCCGTCAACCCCGAAGACGGGAAAGACCATTACTCCGCAGCGATCGCCATCGCGACGGGAGATTCAAGGCAGTCCGACGGCGAGTCTGGTCACGGCGATCAAATCGGTATCAGCTACTACAGAACCGACCGCATTCCCAACGAGAACACTCTCCCGGCCTCTGGCGCGTTCGATCCGGCTGTTGACGCCGGCGTCCAGGCCGAGCCTTCCGACTATTCGCTCGCCGGCGGCAGAGGGCTGAACACACGGTACGAGGCTGTCAAGGTCTCACCGAGCTTCGCACCGCCCGATGGCATCCAGGTGGGCTTCAACGGCGACTACACCGGCCTGGTGCTGGTCGGAACCACGGCGCACCCGATCTGGTCCGACACGCGAAACGCGGCGCCCGCCGGCCAGGGCGTCGTGCGCGATGAAGACGTATTCACCGACACCGTGAAACTGCCGGGCGGCTAGTCCGTTAATCCCGGTTCAACTGAATGGGGGCGCCTGCGGGCGCCCTCTTTCGTTTTGGTCAGGCGGAGCGGGTAGTGCCCGCGGGCTGTGGGTTGTACCGGTGTGACCAGATTGCTGGCCCCGTCTGGCGAAGGGACGGCGTACGCCTCCTCTGGCTTTCCCGAGCCCGAGGGCAGGGGAAATCCCTCTGACGAGCTCCCGATTCGGGTCCTCATCGTCGAGGACCACCGCGTCGTCGCCGAGGGCATGGCCGCCCTGATCAACCACGAAAGCGACATGAAAGTGGTCGGCGAGGCGGGATCTGTCGCCGACACCTTCTCGGCCGCGGCTGAGCTGGAGCCTGACGTCGTGCTGCTCGACTTCCGGCTGCCGGACGGCACCGGCGCCGAGGCGGCTGCAGCGATCCGTGAAGTTCGACCCGAGGCGAAGTTGATCTTCCTCACCCGCGAGGACACGGATGCGGCGCGATTTGCCGCGGTCCAGTCCGGTGCCAGCGCGTTCATCCACAAATCGAAGGCTGCGTCCGAAGTGGTCGCGGCCATCCGCGATGTCGCGCGGGGCCGAATGTTGATCACGCCGCGAACCATCGCGACTCTGATCGCTAAGCGCCGCGCGATCGAAATACAGCTCCAGAACCTCACGGTCCGAGAGAAGGAGGTGCTCCGCCTGATGGCCGACGGCCTATCAAGCCGCGCGGTCGCGGCGAAGTTGGGGATCAGCTACACGACGGTGCGGACGCACATCCGCAGCCTCGGCAGCAAGCTGGGTGTGCACTCGAAGCTCGAGGCCATAGTCAAGGCGCGGGAGTTCGGTCTCCTCAGCTAGCGCTTGCGGCGGCGGGCTCGAGTTCGGTGCGGCAGGTAAGAGCGGTCACCGATCCACTGCGCAGGCGGGATGACCAGCCACTGCGCGATCGAGTTGAGCGTGTCGGCGTAATTCGAGCGCAGCTCGACGAATCGCTTCCACCCGGCCTCGCGGTCCTTGATCTGGTAGCCGGCCTTCGCGAGTCGGTCCACCGCAACCGTGTATTCATCACGCTCGACGATCGGATCGGTCGAGCTGTTGGTGCCGAAGACCCACCTCATGTCCTCGACGAGATGATTGCCGACCTTGTACATGAGGTGGGCCGGGCCCTCGGACTCCTCATCGAGTGTGCTGATGACGAGAATGGCGGCGTCCATCACGGCGCCAAATGAGTTGACCCAAGCCTCGTTGTCGTGGCTGGACCGGAAATAGATGAGCAGCGGGTACGCAAGGTGGCTCTCCAGCACCATCGCCGACCAACCCCGCCACTCGTCAAAGGTGCTCGTGAGCTCCCCTCGCATGTTGTGCTCGGCTACCGTCTCGAGAATCTGGACGCCCGACGGCGGCGCGCCGGCCATCGCGTCTAGCGTGACGACCAGCTCCTCGCGAGAGCGGAATGATTCGTAGAGCGAGAAGAGCAGGGTGATCGCAAGGGCGGCGGTTGCGACACCAGTCGCGCTCTCGGCGAAGATGACCAGGCGCGCGGGCCCGACCTCTGGAACGAAGTCTCCGTAGGCGAGCGGCACCAGGGTGCTCGCTGAAATGTAGATCGCCGTGGCGAAATCCTGCGGTGCTGGTCGAAATTGATCGGCCAGGCTGTCGATCAGGAGCCCGTAGCCCAGGATCAGGGCCACTCCCCACACTCCAAAAAGCATCAGGAGGGCGATCGGAGCGAACGCGGCGAGCCTGGCTTCGCTGCGATCGATTCGCGTCGAGCGCTGGCTGACCCAACGCCAGACCCGCCACATCGGCCCCACAAGACGGCGCGCCAGCTGAAACTTGCGTACGGCGGGCCGCGGCAGTACTACGGTCTGGAAAAGGTCATAGAAGACGATCCCGAGGATGATCAGGCCCACCACCGAGAACAAGATTTGCTGCTCCGTCACAGGTGGGATCGTATAACTAGGAGAACTGAGGATGGCCAATCCTGTTTTCGAGGTCGTGCGGACGGTCCTCGCGGTGCGCGAGTTTCAGGACAAGCCCATTCCCGACGATGTGGTGCACCGGATCGTCGAGGCGGGTCGGCTAACTGCCAGCTCGATGAACGGCCAGCCGTGGCACTTCGTGCTCGTTCGCTCACGCGACGCGTTGCGCGAGCTCGGCGCCCTGATGAGGACCGGCCGGTACATCGCCGACGCCGGAGCGGCGGTCGTCGTCGGGTACGAGAAGGAGAGCCCGTACGGCGTTTCCGACTGCAGCCGGGCCATCCAGTCGATGGTCCTTGTCGCGTGGGCTGAGGGAGTCGGGTGTAACTGGACGGGCTTCGGCGGCCTGGAAGCCGTGGGCAAAATGGTTGGCATGCCGGACAGCTATGAGGTCCTCGCGGTGGTTCCGTTCGGCTATCCCAAGCGAGCGGTGGGAAAGGGCAAGAAGAAGCGAAAGCCGCTCGGAGAAGTCGTGTCGGCCGAACGGTTCGGCAACCCGCTAGAGCCGGTGTAGGAGCGGGATCCTCGGGGCGACCGCGTAGTTGAGCTGGATCAGGACGATCAGCGCGATGCTCACGTAGGTGTTGAAAACGCACAGCGCGGCGGCGACCGCATAGAGCGCCTGCGCACTGAGGACGCGGCGCCGAATCACACGAATCACGGTTCGCAGGTCCGCTCCTTCCGCGCTAAACAGGTGCGCTCGAAGGGCGTACTCCGCGCCGGCCAGGAGCACGAAGCCGAGGATGACGATGTTCATCCAGTAGACCAGCAACGCGAGCCGGAACGTGATGAAGTGGGCGAGGAGCCCCGTCGAGAAAGGGACGAGCGTGACCGCGAGCAGGAAGCCGATATGGATCCACGTGTAGTTCCTGTCGCTCGTCTTGAGCTGGCTGAACTGCGTCTGCTGGGCGACCCAGAAGATCCCCAGCGTGAGGAAGCTCATGGCGTACGTGACGGCGTTCGGCAGCAGCTCGGTCAGTTTCCGGGCGAGGTCTCCTTCGCTGACGATTCCACTTGCGGCCGGTACGGTGAGTCCGAGGACGAGCAGCGTCATGCCGACCGAAAAGATGCCGTCGGCGATGCCTGACAGGCGGTCGAGGCTGTGCCCGGCGATGACGTTGTAGTAGGGGCTTCCGCCTGGTCTCTCGCTCACTGCCTGTAAGGATGCCCGTTCAAGCACCACAATTAGAGGCGTGCAAGAAAAAAGCGAGGAGCAGATCATCAGCCGCCTGTTCGAGCTGGAGAACGGCGGTCAGTCAGAAAGGCGGACGGAGTTGAGCGGAGAGCGATTCCTTTCCCTGATCCAGGATCCGGAGAGCGGCCGCGCCTACGTCTTCAGTCACCCGACCGACGCAACTGAAGGCGCTGAGGTTCCGCCCGGAACTGAGTTCTGGGAGTACCCGACGCAGGATGAGGCTGCACGGGCCTATGACCAGCTGCTGGCAGAGTCAGGGCGAGCCGGGGATGTGGTCGAGGAAGACTCTGACGAAGGCATCGGTGACTCCGAGAGCGGTGGAGCGGAGGTTCGCGATCGGTACTCCGCAAGCGACGAGGACGACCTGGTCAATGTCGAGGAATCTGAGGAGCCGGACGCGGTTTCCTAAGTTCAGGGAACTGATCTCGCGAGTCTGAATCGAGCCCGCATTACGCGGGCGACCGCAAGAACGATTCTAAATAGGGGTTAAACACCTCTAGACAGTGCCTGATCGAAAGATCCGCAGCACTCGTCACGCAGGGGACGATTTTGAATCGTGGCTCGCCTGCTTACTCGGCTCGGATAGATCGACTTCAGATCCATGCCTGGGGGTGCCTCGATGAGAGTCAAGAAGCAGAGCGGGCAGATATTGGTCCTGTTCATGTTGAGCCTGGTCGTTCTCATCGCCATGGTTGGGGTTGTGGTCGACGGCGGGCGTGCGTACTCCGATCTGCGATCGCTCGAGTCCGCGGCGGAAGCGGGCGCGCATGCGGGAGCGTTCCTGATGGAGAAGAGCTGGAGCGGAGAATCCGGCACGTACGGCTCGTTGACGGATGGTCAGGTCAAGGCGAGCGCCCTGGCATTCGCCCAGTACAACGGATGGAATGCCGCCAGCGGCGACGTCTTCTACATGGACTATGTGAAACCCGATCGCACCACGCACGTGGCGATTCTGGACAACACCGTTCGGGGCGTCATGGTCCAACTGAGCAAGCCGGAGACGGCAACCTTTACGAGGGTGCTCGGATTCAAGATCTTTCCGGTCTTCGCCCGAGCGACGGCGATGTTCGGAGTCGCGTTGACCGCAGGCGCGATACCGCTCGCGCTCAATGACGACTGCATGGTCGGCTACGACTCGAGCATCAGCATGCAGCCCGCCAACGGCAGCGGCAGTTTCGGAACCTGCAACTTCGGAAGCGTCGTCCCTCCAGGCTGTGTAGCCGGTGACATCACGTGCTATCAGAACGCGATGGCGAACGGCATGAATCCGCCGGTCAAACTGGGACCCCCGTATCCGATCAACGGGTTCGACTTTTCCTCTCTCGCTCCCGAGACCGCCGCCGCGCTAAAGTCACGCATCGACCAGCGGCCCGGCGAAACGTGTACCAGCTTCAAGTCGCCCAGCCCGCGCGTTGTATGGATGCCGGTCGTGCCGGGTGGATTCGGCGGCAGCACCCTTGTGTTCGTTCGCTACCGCGCGTTTTTCTTGACCTCGATCGCCCCCGGCCAGGGTTTCACGGGCTGTTTCGTACACGCCACGATCAACGGCGGTGACTTCGACCCCAACGCTGTTGGGACAGCGTATGGCGGCGTGATGATCATGAAGCTGATTCGCTCGAGTGGAGCGGTGGTGCCAGTCAGCATCAACATCACGACCCTCACCAGCCCGGCCGCGCGCGGGGCTGTCAACGGCGCGTCGCTGGCCATACACACCAACCAACCGGGCGCGAACTGCAGCATTCTCGTCTACGACCTCCCGCCCCTGCCCGGAAAACCCAGCACCGCTGGTGGCCTGGGGCCACAGATTGCAAACGGCACCGGGGACGCGACCTGGACCTGGACGGTGGAACCCACCGCGCTGGTCGGTCCCGCGCAGGTCCAGATCCAGTGCAGTTACCACGGCATGCTGGGCTACGCGTTCACGAACATCGTGATCGCCTAGGCAGCTTCACTCCGGGTCGATGGTGCACAGCTCGGCGCGGAATACCGGACTGGGTAGGCGGCGCCTCTATCGAAAGCTGGGTTGGGAAAGCGCGGCGTGCTTCCGGACTTCGCATTTACTCGTGCCGACCGGCTCGCATAGTCCACGTTCTTTTTCAAGCGTCTGGAGTAATGGTCAGCGGCCCCCTCGCGTACCTCGACTGGGTGGCACGGGCACGTGCGGGCTGGGCACATATTCGACCGAGGCTTGCCGGCCGCGCGGCTGCGGATACAGGTCCATGAGCTCGCGTTCTTCAGTGGGAACGCCAACCTTCACCGGGAGGCCGAGCTGTTCGAGGTCAGACGCCATCAGCGCGTGGTCATGCGTCCAGACGCCGGTCGAAAGGAGCTCCGCAAGCTCCTTGGCTCGAACCGGATCCATGTGCTTCTCGAGCAGCTTCTGGACCGTGAGGTTGACCTGGCGCAACGCCTTGCGAGCCACATCGGCGAGGAGCAGGGTCTGGTCATCGTGGCGCCCGGGTATCGAGGCGACTTCGACGAGCGAGCGCGCTGCGTACTGCCCGAGCTGGGGATCGACGGGTCCGAGAGCGGCATGGCGGTCGAGCTGGATCTCGTCCGCGGCCAGCGCGATCAAAGTCCCTCCACTCATCGCGTAGTGGGGGACCACCGCGACCACGCGGCCGTCGTGGTCGCTCAGCGCCCTCGCGATCTGGCTCGCCGCGAGCACGAGTCCGCCAGGAGTGTGCAGGATGATCTCGATCGTCTGCCCCGAAGGTGTCTCGCGGATCGCTCGCAGTACGCTCTCGGCGTCGTCGATGTCGATGTAGCGGGCGAGCGGAATGCCAAGCAACGAGATCGTCTCCTGGCGGTGGATCATGGTGATTACCGTCGCGTTGCGTCGTGCGGCGATGAGGGCCAAGAGACGCCTGCGGCTGATCGTCATCAGCGCCCTTGCGATGATCGGCTGAAGCGAGCTGAAGATGAAGAAGAGCCACAGCAGGTCCCAAGGGCTCGACATCAGCCCAATCTAACAGCACCCTTGGCGCCGGGCATTCAGGCGAGACCGGTCACAGTCCGAATGGGTTGTAGATGGGAAATACACGGCTCCCGATCTGCGTAATCACGATGAGGCTGTTCGTGAGGAGGAGGACGCCCATGGCTCCCAGGACGGCTGCCGACGCCAGGTCGATGGGCCGGCGCCATGCACTGAGCCTACGGACCGTGGCGACGGCCCTGTCCACACCAAGACCGAGAACCAAGAAAGGCAACCCAAGGCCGACGCAGTAGCACGCAACGATCAGCAGCCCGTGGGCGGTTGTGCCCGTTGTGGCACCGGAGGTCAGGACGGCGCCGAGCACCGGTCCGATGCACGGGGTCCAGCCTGTGGCGAACGCGAGCCCGAGCAAAAACCCTCCAAGAGGTCCCGTGAAACGAGGCGCCGTCTTGAACAGCCTGATTTCACGATCTATCCCCGGCAGCCTCAGGAGCCCGGCCATGTTGAGGGCGAAGAGGATCACGAGTACGCCGCCGAGCGGTGTGACCACGTCGCGGACAGGCAGCAGCAGAGTTCGCAAGGCATAGAACAGCGCGATGATGACCACGCTTACCCCGGTCACGAAAGCGATTGCGCTGGCGAATGTGTTGAGGCGCAACGAGTTGGTGGCGGGTGGGGCGCCGTCGCGTCCGGGCGTACGAGCCAGGTAAGACACGTAGACGGGTACAAGGGGCAGCACGCAAGGAGACAGGAACGAGGCGGCTCCAGCCGCCAAGGCGAGCGGCAGGCTGACGTTGTCGAGCGTCATGGGGTCGCTCAGGATGCTAGGGCAACACCGGAATCGGAGTGGTGGGCCGGGCAGGATTTGAACCTGCAAAGCTTTCGCGGGTGGTTTACAGCCACTTGAGCTCGCCAATGCCCAGCCGACCCAGTAGCGAGCAGTAATCGTACGCAATCCCATCCAGGCGTTTTGCGAGGGCGCTGCGGGCATAATGGCGCCCGTGGCGCGAGGCTATGCGCGATACGTCCTCGTTGTCATGGTTGGGATCAACTTCCTCAACTACATGGATCGCTGGGTCGGCGCGGCCGCCTCGCCCCTTATCCAGAAAGAGTTCCACCTCAGCGACACACTAGTGGGGCTTCTCGGATCGGCCTTTCTCATCGTTTACGCCTTCGCCGCCCTGCCGTTCGGCTACTGGGCAGACCGCGGCGTGCGAAAAACGGTCGTCGGAGTTGGCGTCGCCATCTGGAGCGTGGCCACGCTCTTCACGGGCTTCGCGCGGAACTTCGTCCAGCTGTTTCTCAGCCGCGCTGTGCTGGGGATCGGCGAGGCCAGCTACTACCCGGCGGGCACCTCACTCCTATCCGATTACTTTCCGAAGGAGCAGCGGGGACGAGTCACATCGATCTGGGGCGCGGGCAGCGCGCTGGGAATCGCAGTCGGCTTTGCGGGCGGCGGCTATATCGCGGAGCAGTTCGGCTGGCGCAACGCCTTTTTCTTTGCCGCAGTCCCAGGAATTCTTTTCGCGCTGCTTGCCTTCGGGCTGCGCGAACCGCTGCGCGGGAGCGCCGAGAGCCGTGGCCCGGCGCTCAAGAAGACTTACGACGCCAGCCTCGGCAACTTCCTCTCTCTCTTGCGGATCCCCACTCTCCGCGCGACGATCCTTTCCCAGACCCTCCTCTTCTTCGTCCTCGCCTCCAACGCATTCTGGCTGCCCCTCGTCCTGACCCGGCGCTTCAACCTCTCTGTCAGCAAGGCGGACCTGCTGGCAGGGGTTGTCCTCGTGGCGGGCGGCCTGATCGGGACGCTGGCGGGCGGCTGGATCGGCGACCGGCGTGCCTTAAAGAATCCCGCCGCACATCTCCACGTCGGCATCGCCGGCTTCCTTTTTGGCGCGGTCTTCATCACGATCGCGCTAGTCGCCCCGATGAACGTGGGGCCGGTTCCAGTGTTCGTCCCAGCATTTTTCCTAGCCGTAGTGTGCCTGTACCTGTACTACGGCCCGTTCACCGCCCTGTCGCAGAGCGTTGTGTCTCCCGGCCTCCGCGCGAGCGCTGTGACCATGCTGCTCTTTGTCTCGCACGTCTTTGGAGACTCACACTCCCCGTTTGATGTCGGCTTCATCTCGGACCGCGTCGGCAGCCTTCAGCTCGCGCTGCTGATCACCTCCCCGACACTGCTCATCCTGGCGGCCCTGATCGCGGCCACGGGCCTGCGCACGGTGCAGGGCGACATCCAGAAGATGGAGGACGAGTGGGCGGAACGCCCCGCCGCTTTACCGGTGTCCTAGTAGATAAACCCTACGAGCCTGCTGCCCAGCTGGCCGGGCTTGATGGTGCGCTCGTTGATCACGTTGAACGCGATCCAGTTCATCTCCGAGACGACCCACGAGCCGTCGGGGTTGACCGACTCGACGTAAGCCACGTGGCCGGCCCAGCTCTCCCAGGTCACCATGATCGAGCCGACCTTCGGCGTCGGTCCCACCGGGTAGCCTGCCGCTGAGGCGTTGTAGTACCAGTAGCCGGCGTCACCGCGCCACGTCACGTTGCGCTTCGTAGCGACGTACCAGGTGCACCAGCCGGACGGAAAGCCGGTCGCGGGGTATGGACCGAGGCAGCAACCGACGACGTGAGCGTTGAAGGCCTTGTTGCCGCTGCCTGAAAGGATCTGGTACAGGGCGGGCGGCGGCGGGAACGCGCCCCCGACCCCACCCGGGATCACGAGCTGGATCCCGGCGGTCAGCTGAGCGCTGCGCAGCCGGTTGAAGTCGATGATGACCTGAGGGTCGACCGAGTACTTGACTCCAAGGCTCTCGAACGTGTCGGTCGCCTTGGTGGTAACGACGATTCCAGGCACCGGCGGGATGACCACCTGGTCCCCAGTATTGACGGAGTCGGTCGTTATCAGGTTCGTGTTCGACCAGCGAATCTGGCTCACTGTGACGCCGTACTTCGCGGCGATTGCGGTCAAGGTTTCGCCCGATGCGACCGAGTAGAGGTGCGGCGTGCGCTCGATCGGGGCCGAGGTCGGGATCGAGACCGGCTTGATGATCGTGCTGTAGCGTCCAAGCGAGACATCTCCGATGGTCCCGCCGTCGACATACGTTTCCGCGTTCGCGTTCACGGCGCCCAGGCGAGTGGTCAGCAAACTAGGGAAATGACGGTCCATCGTGGCGTAGCTCGACACCGCGATCGCTACTGCGAGCACGACGGCATGCGTCAAATAACGATGAACTCGCAATTCCTACCCCTAAGAGTGCGAACTCGCCCCGTGTTGGGCGGCTCCCCAGAAACGGCCGCCAACGTACCAGACGGCCGGCGAGGGCGTCAACCCCCTACGGGCGGCTGTGGGGCGACCAAACCGGTCCGGCGACCCAAAGTCGCCGAACTCGATCCGTATACGCGCCTTGGGCCTCCAAAGACCCTTGCGACGAACTGTAGTTCGTAGCCCCAGGCGCTGCCTGACACGGCCGAGGATCCGGTTCATAAACCCGTCCAACGGCCAGGGGGGCCCGTACTTGCTCTTTTGGGGCTCGACGGGCGCCTTCCGAACTCAGAAGCGGATATAAAGAGACGCGCGCGCATGACACGGCTCCATACACCCGTTTGCAAGCTGCTCGGGATCGACGTCCCGATCTTCCAGGCGGGGATGTCCAGATACACCACCGCCGAGCTCGTAGCCGCCGTGAGCAACGCCGGCGGCCTCGGCATCATCGGGGGCCTCGGCCGCACGCCTGACCAGCTGAGAAACGAGATCCGGCAGGTGCGCGAGCTGACCTCTCGCCCGTTCGGCGTCAACCACGTCGTCTGCCAGCTCGACCCTGCCGCCCTCCAGGTCACCCTCGCGCAGCGTGTCCCTGTGCTGTCACTGGCCTGGGGCCGCGCGGCGGACCTTACCTACCAGGCTCACGAGGCCGGCAGCAAGGTGCTTCACATGGTGACGACCCCCGAAGAAGCCGGCCTCGTCGCCAGCGATGGAGCCGACGTCATCGTCGCCCAGGGCACGGAGGGAGGCGGGCACGTTGGGATGATGGGGACGCTTCCGCTGGTGCCGATGGTGGTCGATGTCGTCGGCGACGTGCCGGTCGTCGCCGCGGGCGGGATCGCCGACGGACGAGGCCTGGCGGCCGTGCTCATGCTCGGCGCCCAGGGCGCCTTGATCGGCACCCGATTCCTCGCCACCCCCGAGGCCAAGGGAAATGGTCATTCGAAGGACGTCATTCTCAACGCGCTCGGCAGTCAGACCGTCGCAAGCAAGTTCTTCGACGACGTGCTGGAGCAGGTCTGGCCTGGAGCGATGGTGCGGAGCATCAAGCACGCCCTCCTCGACGAGTGGGGCGAACGCCCGAAAGAATGGACGCTCGAGGCAGACCACCTCCGACCGGCTCTCGAAGGCGCCTTGGCCACCGGAGACTTCGTGCTGGCGGGACAGTCGGCTGGCCTGGTCCACGACATAGTGCCCGCCGGCGAGCTGGTCAGGCGCATCGCCCGCCAAGCCAAGCTCCTCCTGGCGCCCGACTAAGCGCTAGGGGCCGCCCCGCACGTAGATCGTCTGGCCAGAGACGTAGCTGGACTCATCGCTGCATAAGAAGGCGATCACACTCGCGATGTCTTCCGGCTGCCCCACCCGACGGAGCGGGATCTGCGACGCCGCCCCGACCTTGAAGGCTTCGAAGTCGACCCCCATGCGCTCGGCGGTCGATCGCGTCATGCGGGTTTCCACGAAGCCCGGCGCCACCACGTTGACGTTGACGTTGAACGGACCGAGCTCGATGGCGAGCGTTCGCGCCATTCCCTGCAGACCTGCCTTCGCCGTGGAGTAGTTGGTCTGCCCGCGATTGCCGAGAGCCGAGGTCGACGAAAGCAAGACGACCTTTCCGTACTTCTGCTCGACCATGTGCTTTTGCGCCGCCCTGACACTGAAGAACGTGCCCTTCAAGTGCGTGTCGATGACCGCGTCCCAGTCCTCATCCGTCATCTTGAACAGCAGGTTGTCGCGCGTGATCCCTGCGCACGCGACCAGGATGTCGAGCCGGCCCAAGTCCTTGACTGTCCGTTCGACCATGGCGTCGACCTGCGCGCGATCGGTGACGTCGCAGGCGATGGCGAGGCCGCGAATCGGGCCGGCCACCTCCTGAGCCGGGGCGACATCCAAGTCCGACACCGCCACCTTCGCGCCTTCGCGCGCCAGCAGCTGCGCCGTCGCGGCGCCGATCCCCCGGCCGCCGCCCGTGACGAGCGCGACCTTGCCTTCGAATTTCACGTCGTCATCGTATCGAGAGCGGTGCCGCCGTCCTTGCGCGGGTCGGACGCGCCGTGGAGGAAGCCGTCCGACTCGGCGACGATCACCTGCGGCCTGGAGAAGTACGAGTCGTAGTTCAATGTTCGCCGGTTGACCACATAGCCCAGGTTCTCGAGTCCCTGGCACACCGCGAGTGGAATCCGAGCCTCGGCCTGGACCACGTCACCCTGGAAGTCGATCCTCGGCGCGCTCACCGCCTCGACCGGTGACATGTTGTGGTCGATCACGTTGACCAGCACCTGGAGGACCCCGGTCACGATCTTCGTGCCGCCCGGCGCCCCGACGCAGACCCGCAGCCGGCCGCCCTTGTCGAACACCAGAGTCGGCGTCATCATCGTCACTCGCGTCTTGCCGGGGCGGATCGAGTTGTGCCGGCCAGGACGAGGGTCGAAGCAGTTCATGTAGTCGTTGTAACCAAAGCCAAGGCCGGGGGTCACGACTCCGCTTGCCGATCCAAGGGTGTGCGTCAGCGAGACCGCGTTGCCCGCGTCATCGACACAGCACACCTGCGTCGTGTCGGAGCGATCGTGGGCACCGGCGCCCGCGGCCACGACCTGCCGAGCCCTGGCAGCGTAGTCCTTGTCGGCGAGGGCTCCAGTCGGGATCTCGATGAAGCGCGGGTCGGCGATGTGCAGCTCGCGGTCGGCAACTGCCCACGCCATCGCCTCGACGAGAAGGCGCGCCGATTCCGTACTCGGCCAACCGTGACCCGCAATGTCGAAGCCTTCGAGAAAGTTCAGCATCTGGAGCAGCGTCAGGCCTCCCGCAGGAGGACCCGCGGCGGCAACCGACAGGCCGCGGTACGTGCCTCGCAACGGCTCGGTCACGTTGACGGTGTAGCCGGCCAGGTCCTCTTTTGTGATGAAGCCCCCGTTGGCTTCGAAGTCGGCGGCGATCGCGTCCCCGATCTCGCCCTTGTAGAACGTGTCCGGTCCGTCGTGCGCCAGCAGCTCCAACGTCCGCGCATAGTCCGATTGCACCATCCGCTCGCCGATCGCGAACAGCTTGCCGTCGTGCGTGTAGATCGCCTTCGCCGCCGGCGTGGCCTGGATCCGCTGCTGGTTCGGCACGACGTCCGGGCCGTAGTCGGTGGTCCAGTAACCGTGCATGTAGCCCGTGACAGGAAACCCGTCGCGCGCAAGCGGGATGGCCGGTGCGATCGCCTGCTCCCACGAGATGGTGCCGAACCGAGTCAGCGCCTCATGCAGGCCCGCCACCGTCCCCGGCACCCCCACCGACTGATGGCCGACGTCGTTCACCGACCCTTCGAGCACGTACCCGTAGCGATCCGCCGCCTCACGGATGAACAGGTGCTCCCACTGGTCCTCTCGCGCACGCGAGCCGGCCGTGGCATAGAACTCGAGAAGCGCATCACCGCCCTTGGCGTCGTGCACCAGCATCACGCCACAGCCACCGATGCCGCACATCTGCGGGTCGATCACGCCCTGCACGAAGGCGCACGTGACGGCGGCGTCCACGGCGTTTCCACCACGCCGCATGACCTCGAGGCCGACCTCGGCTGCCTGCGGTTGCGGGCAGACGATGATCGCCACGGACCTAACTTAGATCAACCGCCGACTTCGAAGTTCAAGCTGCCGGTCGCGGTCTGGCCACCGAGGCGGCAGCTGATCGTGTGGTACCCGATGCCCTGTGCCGCTGGTGACCTCGGTGGGTAGCTCCACGCGACGGTGCCCTGCTCGTTGGCGGTGCGCGTGCCGAGGTCGGTCACCTTGCCGTCAGGCATGGTGACGCTAGCCGTGCAGGAGGCGCCGGGCAGGGTTGTGGCTGCAGTGTCGCCATAGTCGCTGCCGAAGATGTAGACGAACATCTGCGTGTTCACAACCGGGCTGGATGGTGGCGATGGACTTGGGCTCGGAGGCGGACTTGGGCTTGGGCTTGGACTCGGGCTCGGCAACAGGCTCAGAGCGACCGGCGCCGCGTTGGGCTTGCCCGACATGCGCAGCTCGGCGGCCTGGCCCAGGTTGGCGACCAGGACCACGGCCATGACCGCGGCCAGGACCAGGGCCACCAGCGATCCGGCGGTGGCAAGCGGCCTCCGCGTCATCAGCTGATCACCAGGTGGGCAGGGTTGCCCCTGAGACTCACCGCCACAGTGACCGTGTCAGTGCCCGCGACACTCCCCGTGATGCCGTACTGAAGCGACCACCACCAGTTGCTGGGGCTGGCTCCCGGGTTGTATGAGGCAGGGATCGGAATGTCGAAGTGCAGCCAGTAGTTGTCGAACGGCACCGAGCCTCCTGACGTCCTTACGGTGACGATCGGGCTCGAGCTGCTCGCCACCAGCGTGGCGCCGCCGGGATAGTTGCTGCGCTGGGTGCCGAGGTTGTACATGTTGGCTACCCCAGGAGCGACATTGGCGATCGACCCCGACGGGTCGGCGATCCCGAGGGTCATCGTTCCGCTCGTGGTGGCTCCGTTGGTGTCGCCCGGGTCGTAGATGTCGACCGAGATCGTCTTGCCCGCGTAGTCGGGCGGGAGCTGGAACAGCGGAACGTTGAAGGAGCCGGTCGAGGGAAGGTTGACTGGCGTGTAGATCGCCATGTCGCTCATGGCGGACACCGAGCAGGTGCCGCAGGGCGAGTTGCCGCCCGAGTCGGCGACGCGAACGGCCAGGCCCTTGTGCGCCTGCGAGTTGCCCGGCGGGTTGCTGCCGTCGAACTCGAGGGTGTCGATCCGGAGGCGATACGAGCCCGGCCCGAGGACAGCCTGTGACCCGTTGTAGGTCGACAAGCCCGACGTGTATCCGCCCGGACCGGCCACGTCTGTCCACGCGTGGTACTCCATCAAGTTGGTCGGGTGGCCGTCGGCTGCGTACGCCTGGGTGTAGTTCACGCCGGCGGTGACGTCCCTGTACTGGCTGGGGCCCTGGTTCCAGTTCCTGGCGTCGAGCGGATGAACCGTCAGCCTGCTGTTGAACTGGTCGGAGCTGCGGATGAAGACGTTCGGCATCTTGAAGACCGTGTACTTCATGGTCGAGTACGTCGTGTTGTCGGAATAGTTGAAGTTGCAGCAGTCGTCCTCATGCATGAAGTAGTTCTGGCTGGCCGTCGAGCAACGGACGCCCGGAGCCGGGGAGGTCAGAACCGGCGTGCCCGCTTTCCAGTTCTCGCAGTAGTTGGCGGGGTTCGGGTTGGAGGAGCCGTTGTACCAGGGCAGAGTCGTGCACGCCGTCGTGCCGCCGGCGCATGCATCAGGAGAGAACGCCGCGTTGTACACCTGGATCCGTCCGCTCGAGCCCGGCGGGATCGTGATCATGATGTTGTAGGCGCCGCGCGCAGGCAACGACGCATCGGCCCCGTCAGTCCCTCTCACGTCGCTGATGCCGTGCACGTCGTTGCTGTCACACGCAGGGGCGCCGCAACCTGTGGGCTTCGGCGTGAAGGCGTCGCCCTGGCCGCGGTTGGTGGTCCAGCCCTCGGTGCGCATGAAGTAGTACCCCGAGTTGCCCAGCTGAGAGACCGTCGAGCCCAGTTGGCTGCCCGGCTGCCCGAGCGTGATCGCAGGCAGGTAGCTGGCGATGGCGGTGCGCGACACCTTGAATGATGTGAACCCGAAAATCGGCATGAAGTAGGTGCGCGAGCTGCGGGACACCGTGACCGCCAGCTGATTCGCAAAGCCGCCCACCGGGGCGACGGTGACCTGCACGTTCTCTCCCGTATTCGCGGTGTCGAAGCCGTTCTTCTTCGCCTCCGCGATCGCCCGATCGGTGGCGTCATTGCCGGGCGTGATCGCCTGAGCCGACGTCAGCTGGTTGGGCATGAAGATCACGCCGGACAGGGCGCCTGCGACCGCCGCCCGCTCCGCCGCCGAGTTCCAGTAGTACCCGACCCCGGTGTCCACGGCCAGGCCGACGCCGGCGAAGAGCGCGACCATCATCAGGGCGACCAGCACGATGGTCTGGCCGGCCTGGCCGCGGCGGCCGCGCAGCATGGAATTGCTCATGAAGGGATGAAGGGCGATGCCTTCATGACGCAGTACTCCGAAAGGTTGATCGTGAAGCTGGCTGCGCCCGTGGGCGGGACGTAGGTCCAGACAAGCTTCACCCCGATCGACGTCTCGTTGGGCGGTGTCTGGTTGCGCAGGCTGATGTCGAAGTTGTTGGGCCCCGAACCCGTGCTGCCGTCGGGCAGGTAGTGGTTGTACACGGCGCTTCCGGGGATAGGATCGCCCAGCTGGCCGTCGGGTGCCGTCGCCTGGTAGATGTAGATGTCTTTCAAGGTCGAGTAGTTCATGGCCAGCGCCACGGCGAACACATTCCTGAGGATGTCCTGGTCCACCGAGCTGGTGGTGGCCGGGAACGGGTTGGTCTGCAGCCCGCCGATCTCGGACGCGAGCCGGGCACCCTGGCGGACCGCATTGCCTGCGATGACCTTGTTCGACACCAGGACCGCGACGTTGAAGGCCCCCAACAGCAGCCCTATCAGCACAGGTGTCGCGATCGCCAGCTCGACGAGTGACTGGCCGGATGTATGGCGTCGCCCTGCCCTGACCATCAGTAGAGCTGGGGCTCCAGGCGAATATAAACCCCGTTGTTCAGCTTCAAGCTTTGGCCGGCCGCGCTGAAGAAGCCGGTCTTCCAGTTGTACTGGTAGTAGATCGTGACCCCCAGGAAGTCCATCTGGCCGTTCGTGATGTCGCGGGTTGCTGGCGGCCAGGTGGGGCTTCCGATCGCAGTGCCGTCGATCTTGTAGCTGTTGAAGTGGGCCAGGTCGACTGTGAGAACTCCGTTCGATGCCTGATTCAGGCGGTAGATGTCGACATGGTTGACAGTGCCCAAGGAGGTTGTCACGAGGGCCGTCTTCCGGATCACTGCCAGCGCGTTCTGATCGGCCTGCGCGGAATTCCCATCCTCAGACAGCTGTCGGGCCGCCTCGCCGGTAGCGAAGCGGGCCGTGGCGACCGTGAAGAGGGTGAAACTCCCCTCGAGCACGCTGAACAGGAGCAGCAGCAGGATGGGGGCAACCAGGGCGAACTCGGTCATCGCCTGGCCGCGCGGGGAGGACGTGCTCAGGCGATTACCTGGGAAAAACGCTCTCATGGGGTCTCGGGGAACCTCTCCCCCACTGCGTAGGACGGCGTTAAGTGACGTTTCTTGTCATTAAGCGACCCTCTTAATGAGATTGTGCGTTGGGGCCCTCGGGCAGCTCGATAGTGAACGTGCTGCCCGCGCCACGAGCCGTGTGAACGCGGATGGTGCCCCCGTGTCGCTCCACCACCCGGCGCGCGATCGCCAGACCCAGACCGCTGCCCGAATCGCTGCGCTGAAACCTCTCGAACAGGCGCGGCAGCCGCTGCTCTTCGATGCCGGGCCCGCTGTCGATCACGTCAATCGAAGGCCCGGTCGCGCCGCGCGCGACGCGGACCTTCACATCGGCTCCCCGTGGACTTGCGCGGACCGCGTTGTCGACCAGATTGGCAACCGCTTCGCGCAGGAGGTCCTTGTCGCCGCTGACACGACCCGGCGCCACGACCTCGGTCACGAGCCCCACTCCTGACGTGCCGGCCTGTGAGGCATACACGCGGATGACGTCGGCCGTCAGCTCAGCCAGGTCGACCAGCTCCTTGCGGAGTGGGACGTCCTCATCCGCATGCGCGAGCGCGCGCAAGCGCGCGAGCATCCGCTTCATGCGCTCCGCCTCGGCGACGCTGTCCTCGATCGCCACGCTTGCTGCACCGCCACGGTTGGCGCGCTGCATGATCGACAGGTTGGTCATGATCGTGGCTAGCGGGGTCGCCACTTGGTGCGAAACATCAGTGAGGAAGCGACGCTGCGCCGCCAGAACTCGCGCCAGATCCTCGTTGGCACGGTTCATCCGATAGATGAGTGGCAGCACGATCAGCGGCAGGGCCGCGGCCAGCGGCGCCTCAATAGTCAGGATCGCGATGCCGACCGCGCACGCGGCGAGCGCGAACGACGCAGCCCATGATGCGGAGGCTGCCTTCTTGAGCCAGACCGCCAACAACAGATTCACCACTACATAAAGGAAGGCCGCCGCCGCTGCGCGCACATCCTGTGCCGTGTCGACGTCGTTCCCGATCGCACCCACCAACGCCGCAACCGATGACGCGACCAGCACGCTGCCCGCGTTGAAGATGCCGTCGCCCAACCATCGTCGCGCCAGCACGCTGCCCGCCAGCACGCTCAATGCCGCGGTCGCCGGCCCGACGCCGGGCGGAAGCAGGAGCACAGCGACCAGACACGGAAGCGCGCCGACGTCGACCCTCTGCTCGGGTCCGATCTTCAACGGGTACTTCTCCGCCAGCAGCACTCCCGCAATGCAGGCCGGGACCAGGAGCCAACGCCAAGGCTGGGCGGCCACGAAGCCACCATGTGCCGCGACCACACCGGCCAGCACAATGCCGGCCAGAGGGACTCCGACGATGATTGCCTTCAGCCGAGGCGGCGTTACGACTCCCCTTTCCTTTCTTGTGGCTCCGCGAGGAACCTGTAACCGAGGCCGCGCACGGTCTGCACCTGGCGCGCCGCACCGCCTACCTCGAGCTTCTGCCGGATCCGCGACACGTGGACCTCGAGGGAGTTTGATTCCGGTCCGGTGGTGACGGCCCACACGGTCTCCGCCAGCTGCGCATACGTGACGAGCTGTCCTGGGCTGCGCATCAGCGCAGCCAGGATCCGGAACTCGATGCCGGTCAGCTCGAGCTGCCGGTCTCCACGGCTCGCGTGACCCTGGCTCAGGTCGAGGGTCACATCGCCTACGACGACCCGCGCTCCGCCCTTGCCGCGGTGCCGCCGGATGACAGCTTCGACGCGAGCCAGGAGCTCCTCGAGGGCGAACGGTTTGGAGACGTAATCGTCTGCCCCCAGCTTCAGGCCCGCGATCCGATCGCTGACAGAGGACCGGACGCTGATGCCGACCAGGGCCGCGTCCGTCTCTGCGCGGAACGCCTCGAAAAGCTCGGGACCTTCGTTGTCGGGCAGGATCAGGTCCAGCAGCACGACATCCGGGTTCCACTGGCGGACCAGCTCGAGGCCGCGGGCGGCAGAATCTACGGCTCGGACTGTATAGCCCTCCTCGTCCAGACCGGCGGTAATCGCGCGGGCGAGCCGGCGGTCATCCTCGACCAGCGCGACCTTCCAGCGAATCGTCACCTAATGTGAGACGGCATTCTCCCATGGAAGTTGCGAGAAGGCGGCCGAAACTTCACCTTCTCCCTGCGCGAACCCCTAAGAATTCCATTAAGAATTCCCATTTCGCCGCCGTAACTTGGAGCTCCCCCACCCCGTTGCTACCCGGCGTGGGCACTCTGTGATCCGGTTGCCCGCGCCGCTCCGCCGGCTCGTGATCACTTTGGTCGTCATCGCCGGCACACTCAGCCTCGGCCTGCTGGCGCTGTGGGTCTCGACACCTTCAGCGAGCGACGTACAGCAGCGCGTCCGCGAACGGACTGACCGCCTGGGCGTCGTTCTTCTGCAAGAGGACCAGGTTCCGCCACTGCTCGCTGCCGCCGTGGTCGCCACCGAAGACGAGACTTTCTATTCGCATCACGGCATCGACTCGATCGGCCTCGGCCGCGCGGTGCTTTACGACGTCACCCACCTGTGTCTGTGCGAGGGCGGTTCGACGATCACCGAGCAGCTGGTCAAGGACGTCTACCTCGCCGGCTCGACTCGCGGCTACAACAAGGTGAAGGAGCTCGTCCTCGCGCTCAAGGTCGAGCGGGAGATCACCAAGAACCAGATCATGGCGGACTACCTGAGCGAGATCACGACCGGCTACGGCCGTTATGGGGTGAGCTCAGCCGCGTGCACTTATTTCCGCGCTCCGTTGGGTCGTCTCACCGTCGGGCAGTACGCGCTGCTGGCCGGCGTCACGCAAGCGCCTTCGATCTACGACCCCACCGTCAACCCGGCCGCCGCCTACGAACGCCGAAGCCACGTGCTGCAGACGATGCTCTCGCACGGGCTGATCTCTAAAGACCAGGCTGTCGCCGCCGAGGCCGAGCCGGTGTTGTCCGCTGGACCGGGCTGCTAACCGACCCACGCCAGAGGCGACGTGGCGTCCAAGCCCAGGTTGGTCGTGACCTGGATTGGCTTCACCGGCGGAGGTGTGGGTATCGGTGATGGCGACGGGGTGGGTAGGGGCCCATTGTGCGGCCCGCCGGGGGTCGGAGTCGGCGTCGGCACGGGGCTGGGCGCCGGTGGAAAATAGGCGAGCCTCGGCAGAAACCAGAGCTGGAAAGGACCTGCCGCCACGCCGGGGGCAAGGTAGGCGATCCCGCTTGAGTCTGGAGCCCAGATCGGCTGCGCCACCATCTGGTCTGAGATGAGGGTCTGCAGCGTGCCGATGCTCGAGCCGTTCCAGCCTGCGACGGTGAGATATGAGATTTGCTTTCCGTAGGTGCAGATCATCGCGATGAGACCTCCGTCGGGTGAGATCGACGGCTGGGCACAGCTGGCCGACTGCGGGGTGAGCGCTTTGCCCGCCGACCCGGCGCGGTTGGTGTACCAGAGCTGGCCGACGCGGTTGTTGTTTTCGTCGTACGAATACTTCGTGTAGACGATCGCGCCACCGGCTACCGGCACCGGCTGGACGTCCCCGCCCGTGTAGTTATTTGGAGTGGTCCAGAGTTTTCCCTGACGGAAAGAGGCGCCCACCGGCACAGCCCACACCGACAGGTCGACGTCGAAGTACCCGTTGCCCGCAGCCTTGGGGCCGTCGTAGCTCATCCACAGCGTCCGCCCGTCAGGGCTGAGCCTTGGATAAAAAGACCACGCATTGGCGCCGGTGTCCCACTTGTCGTGCGGCGCCGCCTCGTTATTCGTGAACCGGGTGCCCACCTCTCCAAAGCGAGACAGCGCATACACGTCCGAGAACATCGAGCTGCGCTTCACCGCGAGCAGCCCGCTGCCGTCCACGAATGTGGTCGGCTGCGTCCAACCTTCCTCTGCTGTCAGCTGATGGAAGCGGCCGGCGCTGAAGCTGTAAAGCGCGCCTGACTGCGCGAAGTAGAGCGTTCCGGGCAATGAGAATGCTTGGGAGCGCGGCGTGACGGTTGGCGGTTTCTGTATCGGGGCCGCCACCTTGGATTGGCGCGACCCCATGTACATGTACGACGTCACTCCGGTCACCACCATAAGCACGGCGAGACCGGCCGCCAGCAGGAATCGGGAGATCATGGGAAGTACTGGTGCACCAGGGGCAGGATCAGGCCCCAGTTGGGGTACAGGCTTCCGCCCGGAGCACCCCCTCGCGTGTAAGGCGACGCGAGTACGAACTGCTGGATCGAGTCGGGGTTGTCAAAGCTCGCCGCAAGAGGAAGCATCTGCGCGACCCGATCCAGGCCGATGCTCGTCTTGACCTCCCCGCCGATGGCCGCCGCAAGAGACGGGACGTCCCCCGGACCCAGCTGCTTGGCCTTCAGGCGGATCGCGGTCAACACCTGCTGCTGTCGCTTCGAGCGTCCGAAGTCGCTCTGATAGTCGCTGTGGCGGGAGCGCACGTACTGCATGGCCTGTCTCCCGTCCAGGTGCTGGGGACCGGCCATGACCGCGATCCGCATGTAGCCGTATGGGTCGCCGCCGTAGACGTCTAGCGGGTAGTAGTCGTCAAAGACGGGGTTGGTGGTGACGACGTCGACGCCGCCTATGGCGTCGATCACGTGGATCAGGCCGAGCAGTCCGACCCAGATGTATTCGTCGATGTGGACGTGAAAGTTTTGCTGGACGGTGGCGATCGCGGCGCCCGCGCCGCCGTACGAGTAGGCGCCGTCGATCTTCCCGGTCCAGCCCACCGACATCGGTACATAGAGGTCGCGCGGAATCGAGATCATGACGACCTGCTTGGTCGCCGGCGTCACGCGGACGAGGATCATCGACTGGGTCAGGACGTGATCGGCGCTGAACTTGGAGTCGTCATCCGACCCAAGGAGCAGGACCGTGAAGGCTCCCGGCGA
>Ga0209117_1000201_pt1 | contig 34964 bp, 37 predicted proteins | sample BlaSpr_A8_OM2_M2_FD_187978 | JGI IMG/M metagenome (GOLD analysis project Ga0209117, IMG submission 187978) | Forest soil microbial communities from Thunder Bay, Ontario, Canada - Black Spruce, Ontario site 2_A8_OM2_M2 (SPAdes) (version 2) | ecosystem: Environmental > Terrestrial > Soil > Boreal... | reverse complement strand
CACCAACTGCTGAACTTCCGCTCGTGTACGTCGCTTGGGTGCTACCAACTCTGTTTTTTCGATCATCCGGACACTTCAACACAGACCCCGCCTATCAAAAAGGTGTGTTGGTCAGACGCTTACATTCTAACCGCGGCGTCAACACTCCACGCGCATGGACTTACGCAGATTTCTACGTCAGCCGAGGCCGCGACTGCTTTGAAGCCTCTGGCTGGCCAATTTGCATTCGCGCTCTTTACCTGCGGTATCGTGGGCACCGGACTTCTTGCCGTTCCCGTTCTAGCAGCTTCTGCCGCCTATGGTGTTGGAGAAGCCTGCCGGTGGAACGTAAGCCTGGAGCGGACGCCAAAACAGGCGGCGCCATTCTACGCCGTCATCTGCGCGGCCACCATCCTAGGGCTGTCGCTGAACTTCCTGCACATCGACCCGGTGAAGGCTCTTTTCTGGGCCGCCGTCGTGAATGGGCTTGTTTCGGCGCCCCTGATGGCGATAATCATAATTATCGCTTCCAGTCGAAAAGTGATGGGTAAGTTCGTAATTCCGCCCTATCTCAGGTCCGTGGGATGGATTGCGACGGCCGTCATGTTTTGCGTGGGTGCCGGCGTATTTCTGACCTGGAGATAGCCATCCCTTTCCCAATGCTTTCGGAGTTAGGTTGATCGAGCATAATCAGAATCTGGGTACGATAAGGGGACAATAAGAAATGACGTACCGTACTCTCTCGCACCAAACTATGTCCGCCGACACCGTTTGATATCGATCGGCGAGATACGCACAACGTCATAGCTTTTGCATCCACCGTTGTAGCTTTCGACATCGGGCAATCGCACCTGAAACTATGCAGCAGAAATGCTGTGGACTGACTCGCCATTTTCTTGTGAATCAGTGGATGCCAGTTCGGTTATAGGAATGCTAATGATGATCGTGGTTCCGGCATCGCCGGACTTGATTTCCATTGATCCGCCCGAGTCTCGCACTCGCTCCCGCATACCCGCTAGTCCTACCCCCGTTCCAGAACCAGATTCGAGCACACGTTGTAGCCGATCTTTTGGTATTCCTTTACCGTTGTCACTTACATCAAGCTGAATGTGTTTGGTGTCAACAAGGAGATGGATGTCCACTTCCGAAGCACTAGAGTGTCGATGAACATTCGTAAGAGCTTCTTGCACGACACGAAACAGAGCAGTTTCTATGTCTGTATCGAGCCGACCTAGCTCGGCTGGCAAATCAAGGTTTACCTGAATGTCGCTGCGTTGAGCGAAGCCTTCCACATACCACTGAAGGGCCGACCTCAAACCAGCTTCGTCCAACAATGGTGGGTGAAGCAGATGGGAGATAGTGCGTGTTTCAGTCAGACACTTGTCCACGATCTCCGAACACTCCGAAGCAACTGCAGCTTGCCTGCCCTCCGTGGTTGAGAGGAGATCGAGATTCATCTTTATGGCCGTCAGGTACTGCCCTAGGCTGTCGTGCAATCCTCTAGCAATCCTGCGGCGTTCCTCGTCCTGCAAGCTGAGGATTCGCCCACTAAGATTCCTGGCGGCTTCTTCAGCCCGCTTGCGGGTAGTAATGTCGGTATTGATTTCAAGCCAACCCGCTGGTTTACCCTCGTTGTCCCGCAATGTAGCCCAGCGGCTGGCAACCACGATCTGACTGCCGTCTCGCTTGATGTGCCGAAGTTCTCCCTCCCATTTGTCTAGGCTTTTAATCTCCTCCAGAGGAACGGGAAACTTCGTGCGGAGAACTTCGTGGGTTGACCTGCCCAGAACCTCTCCGCTTTTCCACCCATACAGCCGTTCGGCTCCTTCATTCCAATAAGAAATTTTGTCCTCGGAACACCGAATAAAAATTGCATCGTTTGCCAAGTCAAGCAGAGTTGCTTTCTGCAATAGCTCGGATGCCTTTTGCTCAAGCTCGGCGGTTCGCTCGCTCACTCGAATTTCAAGTTCTTGGCGAGCTTCGATCAGAGATTGTCGCAATTCCCGCTGTTCGTGGATGTTTGTGTCGGTTCCGAACCAGCGAACGATCCTGCCCTCGCTATTGCGGACTGGTCTGATGCGGGTCAGGAACCAGCGGAAAACGCCGTCAGCACCACGCAGGGGAAATTCCATCTCAAAAGTCTGTCCCATCGCCAACGACGCTTTCCATCGTTCCAGTACGGAGGGCAGAATTTCAGGGTCATGCACTGATTGCCAGCCCCACCCTTCCATTTGTTCAGGTGTAGTGCCCGTGTACTCGTACCATCGTGCGTTGTACCAGAAGATGTGACCGTCGCCGCGTGCCATCCAGCATAGTTCTGGGATGGAGTCTGCCAACAAGTGGAATTCGCTTTCCTTCTCTCGAACTGCGTCCTCGACCGAGCTTCTTGTGCGGTGCGACCTGCGGTTGGCCTCGCCAAGAGCGATGATGAAACCGGAAAGCACTCCAAACCCAACCAGCCCACTAATTTGGGTTTTGGGGTCTTGTAGGCGGAAAGAATGCAAGGGCGGAAGAAACCAGTACCAGACCCCGAGAGCACTTATCAGTGTCGTGACAATAGATGGCCCAAGACCGCAGTACCAAGCCGAGAAAACGACCGCAGCCCAGAGAGTAAAGAAAGGGTTGTTCGCCCCAAGCAAAGGCGAAAGCGCCTGTCGGAGCAGCAGTGCAAGAACCGCAGTGAGCACCGCGAAAGTGTACCGTGCGGCAGTTGATCTCTTGTCAACGGTTGAGTCGAGAGAAGTCTCCATGTTGAACCCTCACCTTGCGGAGCGAAATAGAGATCAAGTACAAACTGCCTTCGTCCAAGGCGAGAAACCGCAAATGATATAGCGCGTCTGTTCGTTACCGACGGAGATCAGTTCACTGATGCTGCCTACTGGTTTTGGTTCCAGACGTACAGGTAATTGGCGTCCGTGGCGGTCGCAACGTTACGGCCCCCTTTACGGGTTGCGCGATTCAACGCTGCACGAACCCTTTCCTTGCCTTCCGCCAGTGCAGCCAAGGGCACCTTGAGTGCAACGCCCTCTTTTAGTTGATCGAGATCAGCGAGAACTTTGGTAACGATCTGCTTGTGCTTTCCATTCCGACCTTGCGGGACATCCTTTTGCGACATCGTGTTGAAATTCATCGGTTCTTTCTGGGATCGCGGGCTCATGATCGACTCCTTGTGCTAGACCCACACGTTAACGTAACGTCTCGTAATCGTAATCTCAAGGTTGCGGTTCGTCAAGAGAAATTAAATGCAGCCACGACAGTCTGACCGATACGAGTACTTCCCCTAAAGCCGATCCGCCTCCAAATCCTGTTATTTCAATGGCTTAACGGCAGCTAAATGAAATTCCGTTTCCGTAACAATATGACCCGTACGACTTCCCGCCTGCTACTGTTTAGACGATCAGAAGGGAGTAATCGCAATGCAGAAGTCCAAGACACATTTCGAGCAGATTCCGGTAGAGCTGGTGAAGAAGATTGCCAAAGAGGACGTTCCCGACAACAACGACGAAAACGACGGCGCGGTCACAACAATTGGAACCAGCAAGTTGAAGCCGCATCGCTTGCCTTCGCTGGGGAAAAACGGAAAGAGGGTCTAACCATGCAACTCTCCAAAGAAACGAAAACGGACGAAGATATTCGATACGCAGAATGGCGAGAGCCCTACCAACAAGCTCTGCTTGAACTCGACCAAAAAAATTGAGTGAGCGAATCGCCGCTGCGGAAACGGCAATTTCCAATCGGCTGCGAACCATTGCTGGCAGTTCGAACCATCACGCTGAGCGACAGGCCGTTGACGATGCCCTCTCATCATTACGCGTACTCAAGCGCAACAACTTGAGCGGAAACGCACGATTCCATCGCCCCGAAACAACGGGGCAGAGTCAGGAGGCTTTGTGGAACAGCCTACGAAATCACAAATAAACTGCTCAATCTGCAATCAGCCCGTTGCGCTTGAAATCGCCAAAACGGAGGATTCCGGGCAAGCCGTGCACGAGGAATGCTATGTCCTCAAACTTGGGTCACCGGCATCGTTCGCAGGTGTCTTGCGTTTGTCCAGCGCTACTATTAACTCCGAAACGAGTGCCATCAACCGCTCTGAATCAGGTTCTTTGCTGGCCGCTTCACACAATTTGAGCCAGTTTCGGGTTTCACCAGTCATCGTCCGTCTCCCTTAAAGAAAACTAGTCAGCGCAGCCCAACCTTAGCAACCTAGCCATCTCGCGTATCGATGATGCAAACGGCCTTCCAATCTGGCAGGTGCGAAGAACTTTCAGCGCGACAGTAATTTAGCGCAGTTGTTCTTCCTGCATCAGGATCGGTATCTCCGTAACAGGCAGTAATTTTTGTCCCGCCCTTGTTTTAGCCTCAAGTTGTTGCTGGGGGAAGGAAAGAGCACGAAGGAGGCGGCTTCACTGCTGAATCTGAGCGTGAAGACCGCGGAGACCCATCGCAGCAATATCATGAGCAAACTCGGACTGCACTCGGTCAGCGGGTCAGCGAACTGGTCCTGTACGCCGTGCGGAACAGTATCGTTATGGTTCAAGGGGCCAACCTGGAATCTCCCTCTGGCTCCGGCGCTCGCCCTTGCCCTTCGGCTTCCCAGCCACCGCAGCCCCAGTGAACCGGAAGGTCGAACGCTCACGGGCCCTCCTTGACTGGAGTGCCATTGTTTATGCGCTGAAATTGTGCTCTCACTCAGGTGGAGCGCTCAAAAGGTCTGTTGGCATTCGCTTCCTCGCGATTCGTCGGCTTTGCGCAACAGTTGCTCAATCATGGTGAGCAATTCCTCTCGCGGGGCAGCCTTCGGGCATATCGCGTCTACCCAATGATGCGCACTGTGAGGAATGGATGCGCATCCCGAGTACAGGATGACCGGCAGCGTCGGACAGCGATCCTTAATCAAGAAAGCCAGCACCCCACCATCCATCTCTGGCATGTCATAGTCCAGAATCGCAACATCGGCTGCATTGGACCATACGTGATTGAGGGCCTCCTCAGGAGACGAGGTTGCCATGACATCGAATCCCAAGCTTTCGAACACTGTCTGGTAGAGCGAAAGCAGCAGCCGAGAATCATCTACCCATAGCAATCGGTGGCCTTTCCAAGGTTGCGGTGCAACGGGATGCTCCGAGGCAATCGAGCCGTCCAGGGGCATGGTGGGTAAGATCTCAGCGGCAATGGATTGGTCTTGGCGCACGAACTCGCTCCCTTCGCACTCGCTGTAGCCTAGGCCACGCCCGCAAAAGCGGACAATGCAGGAAATCCTGTATTTGTCCACAGGAACGGGGGTAGCACGACGAGGCAGTTGGGCTGACTCCTTCAGTCGCGACCTCAAAGCTGCAGACGACCCATCAACAGCAAGACGACCAGGACCAACACGATCAGTCCTAGACCGCCGCTGGGGTAGTAACCCCAACCGCTGCTGTAGGGCCAGGTTGGGAGAGCGCCAATTAACAGCAATACCAAGACGATGATCAGAATGGTCGACATGAAACTCCTCCTAGCGTGGTCTCTCGTATGTGCACAAAACGGTTCTTAAGATGCACGGAGGCCGGCGGCACGTCATCGAGTGAAAGCTGTAGTGTCGCGGCTGGTGACGCTGTAAGCGCAAGGCTAACTAGACATCGAAAACACGGTAGGCGGTTGCCGGCTGTTACGCCTGCAAGAGTGTGATCGCGACGTTGTGAACTGGGATTCCACCCGTGGTTTTCCCGCTTAAACTTCCATGATGCGCATGTCCGTGCACGATCAGGTCCGCGCCGTGTCGGTCCACCACTTCAGCCAGGCGTGAACTGCCCAGGTACGGATAGATCGATAGATCTCCGGTGCTTCGCCCGTTACCGTCGCAGCGATAGGAGCGTAGTGCAGCACCACCACCCGTTTGGCAGTCCGGAGCTGGGACATGGCGCGTTCCAGTTTCATGGCCTCGTCGATAGAAGCTTTCACGAAGGCCCTGATCTGCAAAACAAAACCAAGGCCCAGAGCAGCATCTCCCAGTGAGCACCGGACAGCTCGACAATGCGGCTCCAATCGAGCTGCCTGCCAGCAGCGTAGATGATGTGAGCCATATCAGCGCCATCAAATCTCTCCCGGCGTACTACGAACATCTTGGAAGCCAGCGATTCCTCTGCGGCGAGGATTCGGGTTGGAACTCCCAGGATTACTGTCGGTCGCGCTCGAGTGAGCCATGAATCGGTTAATCGTTGCGGTGAACTTTGGCGAGCCAGACCGGATCGCAGACCTCACATCGAAAGCCTCGGAACTAGCACCTCGACCTCTCCCCGCTTTTCCATGATTTCGACGCGAACCGCATTGTCCCTACGCTCAAAGGAAAGATCTATGGAAGCCGCCCTCACTTCCAGCCGTTTGATCCACAGGTGTGAAATCATCGGCGGCAAGTAGGGCTGTTCAAGGGTCAGCCGCTGGTTGGGCGCGTCGATGGATATCCCCAAGCAAGCTTCTAGTAGCATGAACACTGCGCCCGCTGCCCACGCCTGGGGAGCACAAGCTACTGGATAAAGAGTAGGACCTTCGCCCGAACGACGCTCCAATCCGCACACCAACTCAGGGAGCCGTTGCAGCTCAACGTGTGCGCTGACGTCCATCAATCCGGAGAGGATCTGTTCCGCCAGGTCTCGGAACCCATAGTTGGAAATGCCGAGAGCCACCACTGCATTGTCGTGAGGCCAGACCGATCCGTTGTGATACGACACCGGGTTGTAACGCGCTTCGGAAATAGCGACCGTCCGCACACCCCAGCCGCTGAAGAAGTCCGGGGCCAGCAGCGTCCGCGCAATGCGGGTCGCATGGTCGGGGCTGGCGATGCCGCAGTAGAGGCAATGCCCGGCGTTGGATGTCCGCACGCGGCAGGGTCTTTTCTGTCCATCCAGTGCCAGTGCATACGTTTCAAGCTCGGGAAGCCAGAAGCATTCTTCGAATCGAGTCTTCAAGATGCCAGCCTGGACTTCGAGTCGATCGGCCCAGTCGTGTTTTCCCAGGGCCTTGGCGAGTCGTGCAGCGGCCCGCTTGGCGGAGTACACATATCCCTGCACTTCGCACAGGGCGATCGGAGGCTCGGCAATGCTACCGTCGGCGTGGAAGACAGAGTCATTGGAGTCTTTCCATCCTTGCTGGACCAGCCCCTGATCGGAACGGCGAGAGTACTCTACGAACCCGTCGTGATCGCGATCGCCATAACGTTCAATCCACTCCAATGCGGATTCTATATGCGGCCAGATCAATTGAATGAATCCCAGATCTGCTGTCCGCTGGTAATAGGCTCCGGCGAGGGCAATAAATAATGGAGTCGCATCAACCGATCCGTAGTAGCGTCCGAAAGGGATCTCTCCCAAAGCCGCCATTTCGCCGCGCCGCGTCTCGTGGATGATCTTGCCTGGCTCCGCCTCCGACTCGGGAATCTCATCTTTCGCCTGGGTGGCGGCCAGATATCTCAGAACGCCTTTCGCGATCCGTGGATTCATCCATAGGCATTCCAGGGCGGTGATGATGCCGTCGCGCCCGAACACGGTGCTGAACCATGGCACTCCCGCGTAAGGGTAATCAGTCTCAGGATTACCGACCGTCATCATTTTAATGTTGGCGCCGGAACGTCTTAGCCAGTCATTGAATTGCTCGTTGGAAGAATGACCATAACATCCACCGTTGCCGCCGGCTGTCCCCATCTCGGTGGTTGTCGCCTCAAGCGCGCTGTCAAATGTATCCGTTTGCTCCGGGCAGGAACCATAGAAGCAGCAAACAACTATTTGAAGAATGATCTGCTGCTTGGGCTGCAACAAAATGTTGAATTCGCATCCTTGGGAGGAAATACCGTCGGGAGCGGGTGTGCATCGGATGCACGTGTGCCGCCTCACACCATCCAGCCCCAGGTACGACAGGGTTACGGAATCGCGCTTCACGTGGGGTTCCAAGTGTTGCCCTTTGCGATCCCGCTTGTTGCCTCGCACCTCGAAGAGATCGGCAAAGTCGGTGTTGAATTGGAAAGCGATCGGGATGGAGATCGGCGAGAGACCGTAGCTTGATATTTTCAGCTGTTCGAAACATGCTCCTCGCCACAGCGTCTTGGAACGCGTGACATGCACCGTGCCGCGCGGAATCAAGACCTGGTCGCCGCGGGTAATGTCGACATTGGTCAGATCGGCGGTAAACAGGGAATTGTCTTTCCGGACCGTCGAACTCAACAGCATTGGCCGCTGGTCGCCAACGTAGAGAGCCAACTCCGAGAGGAAGCGGGTGCCTTCGAAAAAGATGCCTTCCTCTCCCAGGCCGACCGGTTCGGTTTCGTCGATTGTGGGGAGAGCATGACCGAAAAACCGAGCACCACGCTTCCTGGAACTGTCGAGAAGATCATCAAATCTCCGATTCCTGGAGAACCGGAGAAAGCGGAAATAGCGGTAGAGGGCACCGAGGACCTCTATAAAGAGATTCGCATTGAGAATACGCTGACCGACCAAGACGGAAATGAAGTACGTCTGAAAAAGGGCGCACAGGTGGAAGTCCACGTGGAAGCAGATCCAGAAGCGACGGTTCCCAACACCGACTCACCCAGTTCGGAAAAATCATAGAGATCCACCGGGCAAGCCCTCCTTTGCGGATCATTAAGGAGCACCTCTCGCGCAAACCGCTGTTTAGACCGCGTCTCTTCTTCCAGTCACGAGGTTGAATACCAGCACCACTAGTGCAACTACCAGCAAGATGTGAATATAGCCGCCTAGTGTGTACGAGCTGACGAGGCCAAGCAGCCACAAGATCAGCAGCATTACGAAGATTGTCCAAAGCATCTCAAACTCCCTCCAAAGCAAAGTAGCCCATCGCAGTCACGCGGGATCGTCATTTGACGCTTGCGTCGATAACCCGGCCCCCGAAGCATAATTCCCATCAATTTTTGTGCCATCGGGAAAAAGCTGTAGACGAGACTCTGATTGCCCGTAGCTCTTGGAACGCCAGCTCGGTTTCCGCGCTCTACCGATAAATCCGCAGTCACCTACCCTGAGCACTCGATGGAGCGCTTGAGAACGATCGACTAAGGTCTCACAAGATCAACACGCATCCGGTTGGCAATGGAGGATCAACACCGATCACAACCCGAAAATTGCGGGAATTCGAAAGCAACTCAAAACCGCTACAAGGAGTCTTCCATGAAAAACACAAAACGACTAAGAGGCCTTCTGCTGGCGACGGCTCTGTTGAGTACCGGGACGTTGGCCTTCAGTCAGCAATCAGACGGTCAACAGTCTGCTCCCGCTGACAACACTACTGTCAACCAACGGGATCGGAACATGAATGAACCAGCGGCAGACCAGCAAAAGAACAATCGCTCCGATCGCGACATCACGCAACAGATTCGCCAAGCCTTGATGAATGACAAATCTCTGTCCACATACGCGCACAACGTGAAGATCATCACGCAAAACGGCCAGGTCACCTTGAAGGGGCCCGTGCGCTCGGCGGACGAGAAGCAAGCTGTGGAGGCAAAAGCAGCCGAGGTCGCAGGCGAAAACAAGGTGACCAGCGAACTGGCTATCAAAGCCAAGAAGTAAGGAACTCTTCAGAACCGGAAAGCTACACCCAAGTACGCAAATCGAACTTTAAGGAGATCAACGATGTCGGGAAAAAACACAGCCGTATATGGAATCTATCCGAACTACTCAAGTGTGGAGCGCAGCGTCGAGGGGTTGAAGATAGCAGGGTTCAGCAATCGGGATATTTCCGTCCTTTTCCCCCAGAGTGCGGGGTCGAAAGACTTCGCTCATGAAAAGGGGACCAAGGCACCAGAAGGGGCTACGACCGGAGCAGGAACTGGAGCGGTTGTAGGCGGAACCATGGGTTGGCTCCTCGGAATCGGTGCTTTGGCCATCCCTGGATTGGGCCCATTCATTGCTGCCGGCCCGATCATGGCAGCCCTCGCAGGCGTGGGCGTAGGCGGCGCGGTCGGCGGCATCGCAGGCGCCCTGATTGGAATGGGAATTCCTGAATACGAGGCCAAGCGATATGAAGGGCGAGTCAAGGATGGCGGCATCCTTTTGTCGGTGCATTCCGATAGTTCGGAGTGGACGAAGAGGGCGAAGCAAATCCTTGAGGCCACAGGTGCAGAAGACATTTCGTCGACGGGTGAGGCCAAGTCTGACGAAGCTGCTCCCGCTCGAGAACTTCCGCGCGCGGTCTAGTCAGTTTGAACGGAGGCTCGGCTCAGCGCCAACAGGTGAACCCCTGTTGGTGCTTTTTCGGGCGGATACGAAAACGAGTGTAACGAAAACCAAATACGCATAGAGGAGAACGGAAATGAACTCAGATCAGCTCAAAGGTATGTGGAAGCAGGTGAAAGGGTCGGTGAAAGAACGTTGGGGCAAGTTGACCGACGACGATCTTGAAGTCATCGACGGCAAGCACGACCAATTGGTCGGCAAGATCCAGGAAAGATATGGTGTCGCGCGCGACGTGGCACAAAAACAAGTCGAGGAGTGGAACACATCGAACTCGACTAAGACCGAAGAAGTGGAAGAACGCCGACGGGCGAGCTAGAGCAGGATGTGGACGATCGCTGATAGGGAAGCCGGTTCATCGGCTTCCCCTTTTTCTCGCTTAAAGAGCGTCAGAAATTTATGTTACCGATTCGTGTGTGGAACTCGGGGCCGAAGGCATATCGACTTGAATGATGTTGTTCTTCACCGCGTAGACGACGATATCGCGAATCGAGTGAAATCCCAGTTTACGCATGATGTTGCTGCGATGAGTTTCCGCGGTCTTCGTGCTGAGATTGAGGATAGAGGCGACTTCCTTGGAGCTCTTGCCCTCCGCCAGGAGTTGAATCACCTCGCTCTCGCGAGGCGTCAACTTCGGCAACTTCGAGGTCTCACCCTTAAACTCGCCGTGACCTTTGTCGAGGAATCCTGCCAGCACCATCTCGTTAACCCGGGATGTGAAGAACATGCGATTGCGTTGCAATGCTTCCACCGCGGATACCAGATCGCGAGCTGCATCTGACTTCAACACAAACCCTCGGGCGCCAGCATCGAGCGCGTCTCGGATCACCTGGTCAGTATCGGTAATGGTGAGCACGATGACTTTTTGATTGGGGTTGTGCTGCGTCAGCTGGCGAGTGGCCGCCAATCCATTGAGATTGGGCATACCGACATCCAAAATCACCACATCGGGCTTCAACTGCTTGGCCATCTCCACGGCTTCACGTCCGTCTTTCGCCTCTCCACAAATCTCCCAGCCGTCGCGCGCCTCCAACAATCTGCACAATCCATGGCGAACCACTTCGTGGTCATCGGCAATTAGAATCCGTAGCTTCATTGACCCTCACTCTGATTAGTTTTGCGAAACCTGCAATCAATTTCGCATTTCTGCTGGAAAACAGCCATGGCGACTTACCACGTCCACTGCCATCTCCAAATCCCGCACCACATTGACCTTCGTGACGTAGCCGCTTGCGCCCGCCTTAATCGCCTCGTGCATCATCTGTGAAGACTCATGCTGGGTCACGATAAGGACTTCGATCCCCGGAATGTTCTTTCGGATCTGTCGGCACGCTTCCAGTCCGTCCATCCGTGGCATCGTGACATCAAGGACTATGACATCGGGCTTCAGGTGACTAGCTTTTTCCACGGCTTCGATACCATCCCGAGCCTCATCAACGATGACCCATTCCGGGTGCCCGCTAAGAAGAACCCGAATCCCTTGTCGCACTGCACTGTGATCATCTACGAGCAAGATTCGAACTGCCATTATGCCCTTTCTGGGTTGGGGACTCCGTACTCGCCCAAAACTGTGGCCTGGTCGCAGAATGTAGCAGCGGAAAATGCCAGGCATTTTAAGACTAAAGACTCGCCCCTTGATTAGTTTAGGGCAACCGTCTCGAATTGCTATACAGGGGATACTGTAGAGTATTCAACGGGTCTCTCACATTTCAAATCGTCAGCTCGCAAAGCTGAATTTGGACAACTGAACACGCCCGGCGTGGAAAAATCTATGTAGTGAGGCCTGCGTCGTCTATACCTCTCAATCAGTTAGGCTATGGCCCAGAACTTGCTTTACATCACGGACGAAGAAAGGAGAGAAGATGCAGAACCAAGAAAACGAATGGCGTAGACTCTGTGCAGCTGTGGCTCAAGAATCCGATTCTAGGCAGTTGCAATCCTTGGTGGCGCAACTTCTCGAGGTATTCGAAGAGCGTGACCGGTTAGCCACGCTCCCGAAGTCAACCGACTTGAACTGATTGTGCCAGCGAACGACAGCTGAGACAGCTAGTTCTTACTCGATTCTTTGCTCTCCTCTTCGTCCACGTGAAGGTTGTTCGTTACGGAGAACACGCCCGGAACCTGGTTGACTTGCATTCCAGCGATTTGTTTTTCCATTTGGCGAGCAACCGCTCCCTCCAATGTCACGTGCCCATTGTTTACGATGATGTGAATCGTCGGAACGGCGCGAAGTTGATACTGGTTAAGGGCGTCGTTGCCGTAGATGGCGCGATACGTTTCCCGCCGGATGCGATCGTCGTTGTTAGAGGTGGGCAGAACCTCAATGTTATTCACAACTTTTTCCACGCCCTCAATCCGCTTTACGACGTTCTCGGCATCGGACTTGAGGGTGGGACGTGAGACCTGGCCCAGGATCGTCACAGTGCCGTCCTGGCCGACGCTATAGGCGAGGTTGTCGAACACGCCATAAAAAGGCAGCATGACGAGTTCATGACGGACCTCCTTGTTAATGCGAGCAAAACTTGTCTGGCTGAGCGGAGTCATCGAGGAGCTCTGTCCGTGGGCCAAGAGAGTTGCCATCGCGATCGCTGAGAATAGCGAGCAAGCGAGAATTGAGCGATACATCGTCTTTTTCATAGTCTTTGTCGTCACTGAAGAATTGTCTTTGCACGGTTAACTAGACGCGCCCGGCCAGCATCAGCACCAGCAGTACAACCACGATCAGCCCTAGACCGCCGCTCGGGTAGTAACCCCAACCGCGGCTATGCGGCCAGGCTGGCAATGCGCCTACGAGCATCAGAATCAGGATCACTAGCAATATGGTGAACATGTCTTTCTCCTTTGCATCTCTGTTTTCATTTAGCTGGGCATCTTAAGCTGCCGGCCACACCTGCAATCCCAGGTTGGCCAGCAGACTTGATGCAAGCGAGCCGAGTTATTTCGGGTTCGTATTTGAAGCTTGAGTTTTGGCTTGGCTAGAATATTTCTTAACGGCAGTCAAGAATGGTCCGCTGCCCTCTGGGGCGCCCACCTTCCCACTGAGGATGGTTTCAAAAGGCACCATCTTTCCGAAGAGAATCCGTGTCTCGTCCTTGTCCTGATGGATCACTGCGCCTGACAGGTCAATTCCGGCAAACAATCCACGAGTGCGAGAATAAGTGAGAACCTCAGCTCGCATCTTTACGTCAGTGTCCGCAGCGGCATCCCGCCCCACAGGGCCCGCGGCGGCGGATGCATCGGCTCCAAGTTTGAACTTGCTGGCCGTGACTTTTTCATTGATAAACCTCTTCTGTGCCCAATCTGAGCGCCGGAAGATTTGTCGTGCGCCACAACTCTAGTAGGGCGTGATCCCCGGCTCCATCCGGTCTAGACCGTAGGGAATGGCGGGATCATGCCTGAGTCCTGTAGGCCCAAGTGATGCAGCTGACTGCGCAAACCGAGCTCCAGCGCTCGCCTGCCGTGAGATGGGCAATTTCCATTCTTTTTGGCGCGAGGTCAGTTCGCGGGCCCCGGATTCGATCCCAGTGCCCGCCGACAGCATGTCACGCAGCTTTTCTTTCGCCTTGTGGAGTTGTGACTTGGACGTACCGATGGAGCATCCCAGGAAACTGGCCACTTCATGATGCTGGTAACCTTCAATCGCATGCAGTATGAAGACCGTCCGAGCTCCTGCTGGAAGCTTGCTGATTGCGCGGCCTAACGCCACACGCATAACCGAGCTGTCCAGACGAGGGTCGCGCAGCCCGTATTCACGCAGTGCAGGCTTATCGCCTTCCGCATTCTCATACCGCGTATCCAGCGAAAGTTGAAAATGTCGATTGCGACGAAAATGCATTAAAACGGTGTTGACTGCGACCCGATAAAGCCACGTGGGAAAAGCCGATTTGCCGCGAAACGCAGACAAGTTGCGAAACACTTGGACAAATGTGTCCTGGGTCAAGTCTTCCGCCTCCGCGCCATTGTTGGTCATTCGCAAACACAACGAATGGATGCGGGCTTTGTGGGTTTGAAACAGGGTGGCGAACGCTCCCGAGTCACCATCCTGAGCCCGTCTGATTAGCTGGAAGTCCACAATTCTTAAAGCGGTTGCTTGGGAGTTGCTGCTCATAATTACTCTTCTCCTTTCAGACTCGAACCCCACCGCATACACACGGGAGCTTAGGGACCGAACCAGGAATCGTCGATCCGGTATGGGCACCATATTTTCCGGGAAAGTTCCGTAGAAGCAGCGGCTGACTCGGGAATGGAACAGCCCCTTCTTCAGCGATCGAATGAACCACGGCCACCGTCAGGGTCTAAGGGGTTTCCCTAGAAGGCATACAGCATCGGTGGGATTGGCTCCCTCGTCGGGAGGAGTAGTGTGGCATCACTGCCAGTGCCCATGTATACATGCCCAATAGAATCGTTGCGTGATCTTTATGTAGAGCAGCTCAGAGACCTCTACAACGGCGAGAATCAGCTCTGTGCCGCCTTGCAGGAGATGGCTAGGGCAGCGACATCCATGGAGTTGCGCTCGGTTTTCGACAACCATCTGGAGGCGACGCGACAACATGCTCGGCGCATCGAGAGCATCTTCAAAGAGATGGACGATAGCCTGTGGGAAAAACCCTCCCACGCGATGCTCGCCCTCATCGACGACTGCAGAGAGATCATCGAGAAGAAACTAGACCCGATCCTTAAAGACTCTGCACTTGTTGTTGCCGCCCAGCGTGTCGAGCACTACGAGATTGCCGGCTATAGCTGCGCATACGGTTTTGCCAAGATCCTGGGCGCTCCCTCCGCGGCGAAGCTCTTATCCACAACCTTAACGGAAGAGATCGAAGCCGCCAAAATGCTGAGCATCATCGCAGCGAAGCTCAGCTTGCGCGCGAACCAGGGATCAAATGGCCGCGGTAGGTTTGCCAGCCTGGCCGCGAGTTGAAAAACGAAAATCAAGGAGTGGTGTGAAGTTATGTCGTTGAAGCGGAGGCTGTCATGGCAACGGGAACACATGCAATGAAAACCGGGCATTCCGATTCCGCCGTGCGTTTGCGGAACGCCCTGGAGCAGTCGCTCGCCGCACTGAGAGCGTGCGAGGCCGGAAGCACGCCGAGCGATTTGCGGAACCGCTTTCGCTCATTGACTATTCGTATTGACCCCTTGAACTTCAAGAAGCGAGCACTGAACGATGCAGCCACCGCGCTTGCGGCACTGTGGAAAGCTTCCCGTAGCGCCACATGAAACCACTGAACCGGGAGAGCGACACAGCAGTCACCCCACGCTGACGAGGGAAATATCCCCCATGTTTACCGAATCTGCCTAATAAAACAGGTCGACGCACGACCACCAAGTCTCCGTCGTTGGCAACTAAAAGGGGCAGCTCAAAACAGCTACTGCCGTGCGGTGGCATAACCGCAACATATAGGAGAAAGTCATGACCGATATGAATGAACACAAATATGATCAGCAGCAATCGACGGAAACTCCGGATCAATCCAAGAAGAATCCGTCGCAGCAGACGGGAACGCAGCACGACCGCAAGCACGATCCAAAGAACGAGCGTGATAAGGATGCGGAAAACTCACGCCGACAGGACCGGGAGCAGGCGCAACAGCCGGAGAAGCGCAGCGCGTAGCCTTAACTTGGCATAAACGCTCAAACCCCTGGGCCGGTTCCCAGGGGTTTTTCCTTCTCTGCAGACCTCTTTGCTATTCCCTGTATGGCCTAAACCCTTTCGCTCTAGGTGATTCGGGGCCCGCAGAGGCCTACAGGGTTTCCCTGGATGACCTACGTAGCCCATCGGATTGGACTCCTTAATCGTGTCGCATACAGTCGTCTCATCACGGAGGTGATGATATGCGTTTGGCTTGGGGAATTGTCGCGATCCTCATGATTATGTGGCTTCTTGGATTCACTCTGCACATCGCAGGAGGCTTGATCCATCTCCTCTTGGTGGTTGCATTGGTTGTCTTTGTCGTTGATCTGCTAACAGGGCGAAACCAGGTTGCCTGAGGCGTGGAGAGAAAGATGAAATCAGCGATTTTAGTGACAGCGGTGTTCGCAGCATTGGTTCTAGGCGTCGCCTGTTCCAGCAAGTCAGGGGATGACGTTTCTTACAAAGACGGTGTCAAAAAGTCTCTTGAGCAGGCTGAACTCACCGACGTCAGCGTCTCTGAAGACAAGGACAAGAACACGATAACGCCGACGGGATCCGTACACTCGGACGACGCGAAAAACAAAGCGGGAGATGTCGTGAAGGCAGCGGCGGGTACTCGAACTGTAGTCAATGAGATCAGCGTCCAGCCGGTAGGGGCTGAATCCGAAGCCAAGAGCATTGCCGAGAACGTCAACGAAGGTATCGAAAAAAATTACAAGGCCGCGCTGATTTCCAGCGGCCTCGACAAGCAGCACATTGATTTCGCCGCCAAGAACGGTGTTTTAGCGCTGAAGGGCAGTGTGAAAACTGTCGCGGAACGGCAAGAAGCACAGAAGCTGGCTTCCAAACGTAGGCCCAGACGAATCCAGCATCCGCTGGGCGCGATGGGCGAAGTCTGTAACGCCCGCGACACGCGCCTCAACGCACGGTTGCGGTCAAGATTCTTCCCTCCCATCTTTCTAACGACCCTGAGGCCCGGCAGTGCTTCGACCGTGAAGCGGACAATCTCTTCCGTGAACCATCCCAATATCTGCACTCTCTAGCAGGCTGCGGAAAAAGTCGCGTTCCATGCGGCAGCGGCCCTCAGCGGCTGAAGCCGTTGATGAAAGCAAGCCAGTTATTGCAGCGCTGAAGCGCTGCTCCACCCAAAATCAAGCGCAACATCGAGTTTTTCCGCAGCCTGCTAGAGGTTGGCGATCAAATTTCTCGCCTGAAGTCGTTCTACTTGACGTTAGTTCCTACTTTGTTATAGTTACCCTCACATTTTTCTGGAGCTAGCGTTAGGGGACTGTTCCCCTAGATCGATACAGTAGGAAAAGGACCATGTCTGGTGCGCTTGTGGCACGGAGTGTGACCGCAGAGGCTGTAGCAGAGCAGCTTGAGGTCGGACTTCGGGAACGGAAGAAAGCCCGCTTGCGGCAGCAGATCATCGACACCTCGATCAGGTTGTTCCGCAAGCATGGATACGAGGCCACGCGGATTGACGATATCGTACATGCGCTCGAAATCAGCCAACCCACGTTTTTTCGTTACTTTCCAACCAAGGACGCAGTTCTACGCGAGGTGGGAGAACGCGGGTATGCCTGCATTTGCGAGAGGCTGCATTCGGAGCTTTCCAGCAAGGCGCGAACGGACCAGCGTTTACGGCGGCTGTACATAGCCATGGCACGGGAAGTGGAAGGCGACCGGAAACTTTGGCAAGCGGTTGTGCTGTCGGGCGCCATGGATCCGGTGCGATCCGCGGAACTGCGGGGGCACGAGGAGACCGCGGTCAGCCTGCTGCGGGAAATTTTGACGCAGGGGCAAAAGCGGGGAGAAGTGACGCGCGCGTTTCCGGTCGTGCACCTGGCGGAGTTCATGGAAGGGCTCTACAACACGGTGGTGCGGCAGTGGGCGGTGGATCTCACCGGGCCGCACAAGCTCACGGACCGGGTGCGGAGCGCGGTGGACTTTTTCTTGCGCGGCATCCGGTCATGAGGTTTTCCGGGAGCGCGCCAGTGCTTCTTACTGATGGAGTTCAGAGGGGTAACGCGGTGAAAGCGGCTGTTCTGCACGCATTCAAGGCACCATTATCGCTGGAGGACGTGCTTCGTCCTGAAATTGGAGCCGACGAAGTCTTGATCGAGGTTGAAGTTTGCGGTGTGTGCCATTCCGATCTGCACGTGGCCGACGGCGACTGGACGCAATTGGCCCGCATCGTGAAGAAACCGCTGATCCTCGGACACGAGATCGTAGGCCGAGTGGTGGAGCGGGGCGCGGCGGTCCAGAGTGTCCAGGTGGGAGAACGGGTGGGGGTGCCGTGGGTGCAGTGGACATGCGGACAATGTGAGTTTTGCCGCGAAGGCAACGAGAATGTGTGCGTCAAGCAGCGCATCACTGGCGTGATGGTGGACGGTGGATATGCAGAATATGCGAAGGCTCCCGCCAGCCACGTGGTCAAGATCCCCGACACGCTTCCCTCGGAGCAGGCGGCGCCGCTGCTTTGCGCGGGAGTCACGGTTCATCGCGCCCTCAAGCATGCCAAGATTCGCGCCGGGCAGCGACTGGCGGTTTTCGGCGTGGGCGGACTCGGCCACATGGCCGTCCAGATTGGCCGGGCAGCGGGAGCGGAAGTGACCGCGATCGATATTTCCGAAGAAAAACTCGCTCTGGCGAAATCGCTGGGCGCCACCCGAACGCTGAACGCAGCGCAGACCGACGTGGTGAAGGAAGTGCGCGGCTCCGGCGGGGTGCACGTTGCCCTGGTCACCTCGGCGGCCAAGTCCGCGTACGACATGGCGTTCTATTGTGTGCGACCGACGGGAACTCTGCTGGCGGTGGGCTTGCCAGCAAAGGATGTCTCGTTCCCGCCGATTCTGATGGCGGCTGGCGAGATTCAGATCAAGGCTTCCGCGGTGGGCACGCGGGAAGATCTGCGTGAGGTTCTGGCGATGGGGGCTGCCGGGATGGTCCATTGCCAGGTGACTACGCGCCCGCTCAGTGATGTGCAAGAAGTGCTGGGGCAACTGAGCCGCGGCGAAGTCTCAGGGCGGGTCGTGCTGCGCTGCGGCCCGGAAAGGCCGTTCTGATAGTGAATGTCAAACAGCTTTTCGATCTAACCGGCCGCGTGGCCATTGTTTCGGGTGGCTCGATGGGGCTGGGTCGCCAGATGGCTGAAGGTCTGGCAGAGATGGGCGCTAATCTGGTACTTTGCGCCCGCAAGAAGGAGCGCTGTGAGGAAGCGGCGGAAACGTTGCGCAGGCGAGGCGTTCAGACGCTCGCTTTGGGATGCGATGTCAAAGACAAGGCGGCGGTCCAGCAAGTCGTGGAGGAGACGCTCGCAAAGTTTGGGCGGATCGACATTCTGATCAACAACGCCGGCGTATCGTGGGGAGCTTCGGTGGAAGAGATGACGCTGGAGCAGTGGGACAAAGTTCTCTCTACGAACCTGACTGGCACGTTCCTGTTTTGTCAGGCGGTGGGCAAGGCTATGGCAGCGCAGGCGTCGGGGAAGATCATCAACATCGCATCGGTAGCGGGCTTGGGCGGAGCGTCGGTGGAACTGCAGGCGATCGGCTATCACGCGAGCAAAGGCGGCGTGATCGCGTTCACCAAGGATCTGGCATGCAAGTGGGCGCCGCACAACATCCAGGTCAATGCGATCGCACCGGGATGGTTTCCCACGCATATGTCGGGCTGGGTCATCGAGCACCGTAAAGATTCCCTGCTGGCGAAGATCCCGCTGGGCCGCTTTGGTGGTGATCACGATTTGAAAGGCGCAGCCGTGTTTCTGGCATCGGACGCTTCGGCATACGTGACCGGGCACGTGCTGGTTGTCGATGGAGGCCAGACAGCCTGGTAAAAAGAATTTCACTATGAATATTCCCCTGACGCCGGTGCGATTTCTTCGGTACTCAGAAGAGCAGTTTCCTCACAAGACGGCGGTGGTGTGCCAGGACCTGCGATTTACCTATGCCGAGTTTGGCGATCGCGTGGGGCGTTTGGCGGGAGCGTTGCGCGCCGCCGGACTGAAGGCGGGCAATCGCGTGGCGTTTCTCAGCCTGAACTGCCATCGGCTGCTCGAAGCCTACTTCGGAGTTCTGGAGGCGGGCTGCGTTTTGCTTCCGCTCAATATTCGGCTGGCGGCACCGGAGCTTACCTACATTCTGAATGATTCGGGAGCGACGGTGCTGTTCCTGGAACAAGAGTTTGTTGGTCTCGTGGATTCGTTCCGGCGAGACTTGCGCACGGTGCGCTCGTTCCATCAGCTCGAGTTCCATCAAATCGAGGGAACGCCGCAAGCCGCGTGGCTCTCCGATCAGACCTACGAACAGATGCTCGTCTCCGCGACGCCCTCCCGCGGAGAGCTAATGGAGTTTGACGAAGACTCCGTGGCGGAAATTTTTTACACCAGTGGAACCAGCGCCAGTCCGAAGGGCGTGATGCTCACGCATCGCAACGTGTACCTGCATGCGATGAGCATCGCTTTGTATCATCACGCCCGCTTTGAGGACGTGATGCTGCACACCATTCCTTTGTTTCACGCCAACGGCTGGGGAGTTGCGCACACGATCACGTTCGTGGGCGGAACCCATGTCATGCTGCCACGCTTTGTGCCGGAGGAAGTGTTCCGGTTGGTGGAGCGGGAAAAAGTGAGCGCGCTGAGCCTGGTGCCGATGATGGCCACCGTGCTGGTGAACTCGTCGGCACGCTCCAAGTACCACCTGGGCAGCGTGCAGTGGTGCCTGATTGGCGGCGCGGCATCTTCTCCGTCCCTGATCCGGGACGTGGAGCAGAGCTTGCGATTCAAGTGCTTTTCGGCATATGGACTGACGGAATGTTCGCCTGGGCTGACGACCGCCGAACTGAAACCGGACGTGCAGTGCGCTCCCGAAGATCGGTATGTGATGCAGGCCATGACCGGCTATGCCTATCCCGGGTGTGAGGTTCGGGTGGTTGACGCGGAAGACAAGGACGTACCGCGCAACGGCGCGACGATGGGAGAGATCATTGCCCGCAGTGACGGCGTGATGGCCGGTTACTGGCAACAGCCGGAAGCCACGGCCGAAGTTATGCGGGGCGGATGGTTTCACACCGGCGATATGGCCGTGATCGCGGAGAACGGTTACATCCAGATCGTGGACCGCAAGAAGGACATTATTGTGAGCGGCGGGGAAAACATTTCGTCTCTCGACGTCGAAAAAGTACTGTTGGCGCACCCTGGCGTTTACGAAGCTGCGGTGATCCCGGTGGTCGACCAGAAATGGGGTGAGGTGCCGAAGGCGGTGGTGGTGGCGAAACCGGGATGCAAACTCAGCGAAGCAGAATTGATCGAGTTTTGCCGATCGCGTCTGGCCCACTACAAGTGTCCGCAATCGATTGAGTTTTGCGAGAGCTTGCCCAAGACCGCGACGGGAAAGGTTCTGAAAAGGGAGTTGCGCAAGAAGTATCAGGGTGGACCGGTAACGCTCGGTTCGGATGGTTGAGCGGGCGGTGATGAGGAGAGGCGGATGGATTTGAATCTGACCGCGCAAGAAAGGCAGTTCAGCGACAGGAGTGTCCTATGAGCAACCTCGTGAGAATCAGTAGAGATAATGATGTCGCAATCCTTACCATCGACAACCCACCGGTGAACGCTCTCAGTCCGGGCGTGCCGGAAGGGATCTGGGCGACGATCGATGAGATGAATGGCGACCCTGCCGTCAAGGCGGCAGTCGTAATCGGCGGCGGCCGCACTTTTGTCGCCGGCGCCGACATCAAGGAATTCGGCAAGATGACGTCGGGAGGACCCCGCAGAAGCCTGCTTCCCCTGCTGCTTCACATTGAGGACAGCGGCAAGCCGGTGGTAATGGCGATTCATGGGACGGCGTTTGGGGGTGGACTGGAACTGGCCATGGCCGGCCACTACCGGGTTGCGTCGCCCACGGCGCAGGTGGGTCAGCCGGAAGTAAAGCTGGGCATTATTCCCGGGGCCGGTGGAACGCAGCGTCTGCCGCGCCTGGCAGGTGTCGCTAAGGCGGTGGAGATGTGCGCCGAGGGCAAGCCGGTTTCCGCGCGTGAGGCTGGCGCTCTTGGACTGATCGACCGGTTGATCGAGGGGGATCTGCTCGCCGGAGCGGTGGCTTTCGCGCGCGAAGTGGCCGGCAAGCCTGCGCCTAAAACGCGGGAGCGAGTGGAGAAGCTGGGAACGGCTACGGAGAATGCGGCGATTTTTGCCGCGGCGCGCGACGCGGCTGGCAAGAAGCAGCGAGGGATGAAGGCTCCTTTGGCGGCGATCGATGGGGTGGAGGCAGCAACGAGACTTTCATTCGAGGAAGGCTGCCAGGCCGAGGCGAAACTCTTCACCGAATGCCTTTTCTCCGATCAGTCGAAAGCGCTCATCCATGTTTTCTTTGGCGAGCGCGAAGTGGCGAAGATTCCCGACATTCCCAAAGAAACTCCGGTGATGCCGGTGAACCGCGTGGCAGTCGTCGGCTCCGGAACGATGGGCGGAGGAATCGCGATGGTCTTTGCCAACGCGGGCATTCCGGTGCTGCTGAAGGACGTCGATGAGGCGGCGCTCAATCTGGGCATGGGAAAAATCCGGAAGAACTACGCCAGTTCGGCGCAGCGCGGGCGTTTCACCCAAGCGTTCGTGGAAGAACGCCAGCAGTTAATCACGCCGGTGCTCAACTACGATGCGTTCTCCGGTGTGGATATGGTGATCGAGGCGGTTTTCGAAGGTATGGCGCTGAAGAAGACCGTGTTTGCGGATTTGGACCGCGCCTGCCGGGCGGGAGCGATTCTGGCGAGCAACACTTCGACGCTCAATATCGATGAAATCGCCGGGGCCACGTCACGGCCGGAAGCGGTGATCGGAACGCACTTCTTCAGTCCGGCTAACGTAATGCGGCTGCTCGAGATTGTGCGCGGAAAGAAGTCGAGCAAAGAAGTGATTGCCACCTGCATGCAACTATCCAAGAAGCTGAGCAAAATCGGAGTGCTGGTAGGAAACTGCCGCGGCTTCGTAGGCAACCGCATGTTTGGGCCGTATCGGCGGGAAGCACAGTTCCTGATCGAAGAAGGGGCGGAGGTGGAGGCGGTAGACAAGGCGCTCGTCGACTTCGGCATGGCCATGGGACCGCTGGCAACGGGCGACCTGGCGGGTCTCGACGTGGGCTGGCGCATTCGCAAAGAGTACCGCCACCTGGAAAAACCCGGAGTCCGTCAGCCGTTCGCCGAGGACCGTCTTTGTGAACTGGGGCGGTATGGCCAGAAAACGCTGAAGGGATGGTACCGGTACGACGAAAACCGGCGCGCCAGCGCGGATCCCGAGGTGACCGCCTTGGTGCGGAAGTGGAACGCGGACGCGGGAATCTCGCAGCGGCAGATTTCCGCGCCGGAAATCGCCGATCGTTGCATCTATGCGCTGGTCAATGAGGGAGCGCGGATTCTGGAAGAGGGATACGCGCTGCGGGCAGTCGACATCGACATCATCTATCTCAACGGGTACGGATTTCCCGCCTATCGGGGCGGGCCGATGTGGCATGCAGACACGGTGGGATTGCAAAAGGTCTACCAGCGAGTTTGCGAATTCCACAAACAGCACGGAGAACTATGGGCGCCGGCTCCTCTTCTGCAGCGCCTGGCGGAAGAGGGCAAGACGTTTGCCGATTTCGACAAGGAGCAGGTTGCGGCCGCATAGGGTTCTGAACCTGCAAGGGACAACGCCGGCGAGAGGAACTCACTGTGCGTATGACAAAGACATAGGAGACCTCATGAGAGAAGCAGTCATCGTAGCCAGTTCGCGCACAGCTCTGGCCAAGTCATTTCGCGGATCGTTCAACCTGACGCGTCCAGATGAACTGGCGGCGCACTGCATCCAAGATGTGCTGCGCAAGACACCCCAGCTCGATCCGCGCGAAGTCGAAGATGTCATCCTGGGCTGCGGACAGCCCCATGGCCCGCAGGGACACAACATCGCGAGAGTTTCCGCCATGCTGGCTGGTCTGCCCACTGCGGTTGGCGGAGTCACCATCAACCGATTTTGCTCTTCCGGTCTGCAGGCAATCGCGCTGGCCGCGTACCAGATCGTCAGCGGAGGCAGCGAGGCGTTGATCGGGGGCGGCGTGGAAAGCATCAGTCTGAGTCCACGCAACTACGATCCGAATCCCCGCCTTCTCGAGCAGATGCCGGGCGTGTACATGGTGATGGGGGACACTGCCGAGGTCGTGGCCAAGCGCTACAAGATCAGCCGGCAAGTGCAAGACGAGTACTCGCTCCTGAGCCAGCAGCGCACGGCTCGCGCCCAGCGGGAAGGCTTTTTCCAGGGGGAAATCGCTCCCATGCGCGCGGTGCGCGCGACCCTGGATAAGAAGACCGGCGAATTGATCGCGAAGGAAGAGGTATGCGCGGATAAGGATGAATGCAATCGTCCGGACACGACGCTGGAGGGCCTGCTGGCGCTGAAGCCGCACTTTGACCCGACGAGCGGCCAGGGGACGGTCACTGCGGGAAATTCCTCGCAGCTTTCCGACGGCGCTTCGGCCACGTTGGTAATGTCGCGGCAGCGGGCGGACCAGCTCGGCATTCCCTACAAGCTGGTGTTTCGAGGTTTCCAGGTAAGCGGTTGCGATTCCGACGAAATGGGCATTGGACCGGTCTTCGCGGTACCGAAAGTATTGCAGCGCACCGGCGTGAAATTCAGCGACATCGACCTCTGGGAACTCAATGAAGCATTCGCGGTGCAGGTGGTCTACTGCCGCGATCGCCTGGAAATCGATCCTGAGAAATTGAACGTGAACGGTGGTTCGATCTCGATTGGGCACCCCTTCGGCATGACCGGGTCGCGGCTGGTGGGAACGCTGGCGAACGAAATGGTGCGGCGCAAGGCGCGCTACGGAATTGTCACCATGTGCGTAGGCGGCGGACAGGGTGCGGCTGGGTTGTTTGAGCGTGCGAACTGAACATGAGCCACATCATCTTGGTGCGCCATGGGCAAGCATCTCTTCTGGAGCGGGATTATGACCAGCTCTGCGCGAATGGCGAGGTGCAGGCCGGGTTGCTGGGGGAGTATTGGTCGCGGCGGGGCGCTGTTTTTGGCAGCGTCTATTCGGGCCCGCGTGCCCGGCAACAGGAGACGGCCCGGATCGTTGCTGAGGCGTATCGCAGCGCCGGTCTTTTTTGTCGAGAGACAGTGGTGATGAGTGAATTCGACGAATATCAAGCGGAGGCGGTGCTGCGGGAATGCCTTCCGCAACTACTGCAGGTGAATGCCGAGATCAAAGAATTGCACTGCGCGTACAAGGATTCCAGCGAATCCGGCGAGCGGCGCAAGACTTTTCAGAAGCTGTTTGAAGCGGTGATTGCCAAGTGGGTGGCGGGAGAAATTGTAGCGCCCGGCATTGAATCCTGGCACGAGTTCTGTTTGCGGGTGGAACGAGGGCTGGCGCGGGTAGTGCGCGACACTCCTCCGGCAGCAAACGCGGTGGTCTTCACTTCGGCGGGAACGATTGGCGCGGCGATGCGCCGGGCCCTGCACTTGTCCGCCGAGGACACGCTGCGGCTGACCTGGATGTCGCGCAACGCTTCGTTCAGCGAATTTTTGGCTTCGGGCGAGCGCTTTACGCTGAGCACGTTCAATGCACACCCGCATCTCGACGGAGACGGGTTGCTGACGTACCGATAGCGGATACAGGAATCGCAAGTATGGTGGCACTTTGCGATCAAGCGGGAACGGTAAGGGCAGGAGAAGAACTCGATCTCGCCCGACTGCGGCCGTTTCTGTTGGAGCACTTCGACCACGGCGGACCGGTTTCCGTCGAACAATTTCCGAGCGGCCACTCTAATCTGACGTACCTGGTGCGAATGGGCAACCGGGAAGTCGTGCTGCGCCGCCCGCCCTTTGGCAGCAAGGTTCGATCCGCGCACGACATGGGGCGCGAGTATCGCGTGCTGTCGAAACTACACACCGCTTATCCCGTCGCGCCGAAGGCGCTCCTCTATTGCGACGATCTTTCGATTCTCAATGCGCCCTTCTATCTGATGGAGCCGATTCGAGGAATGATCGTGCGCCGCGAGCTTCCTCCCGGTGTGTCCTTTCCACCAGAGACCGCGCGGCGATTGAGCGAAGCGTTCCTCGATAACCTCGCGCGTCTGCACCGCCTGGACTACGCCGCAATCGGCCTGGCTGATTTGGGCAAACCGCAAGGCTATCTCGAACGCCAGGTCAAGGGCTGGATCGAGCGCTACCACAATTCGAAAACGCACGACCTGCCGGAAGTCGCACGCATTTCCGCCTGGCTCACCGAACGAATGCCGACCAGCCATGAGACGGCGCTGATCCACAACGACTACAAGTATGACAATGTGGTGCTCGATCCCGGCGTCGCGACCAAGATCGTGGGTGTTCTGGATTGGGAGATGTGCACGCTAGGGGACCCGCTGACGGACCTGGGGACGACCCTGGCCTACTGGACCGATCCGCAAGATCCGGAAGAGCTCCAGGAAATTCGCGCCGCGCCGACAACGTTACCGGGCACGCTGACGCGGGCGCAGATGGCCGAGCGCTACGCGGCCGCGACCGGCCGTGATACCGGCGACATGAGCTTCTATCTGACGTTTGCCCGCTTCAAAGTCGCCGTCATTATTCAGCAGATCTACTACCGGTACGCACAGGGATTGACGCAGGACGCACGCTTCGCGGACCTGCCGAAGAGAATCCATGCTTTGCTGCGCGCCTCCTGGCATTGCGCGGAAAGCAGGACGATATGAGTGCCCGCTGCGCCATAGCGGCGGCCAAGGCGGGAATGATCGAGCGGCGCCGGTCACTGCGGGTAATACCGGATCAGCCACTCGGCGACACAGCAGGGCTTGTCGGAGGATGGACTCTCGACATGGATGAGGAAGGCGGCATCCACAAACTCGGGCGATTCCTTCACCGAAAGCAGAGTGACGCGAGCGCGAACCTGCGAATCGGCGCGAACGGCCGAGGGGAAGCGGACCTTATTCAGGCCGTAGTTGATGGTCATGGCGACGCCCGAGCGGATCTGGATTGCCTGTTTCAGCCAGTAACTCAGCAGCGAAAGGGTCAGAAAACCATGGGCCACGCTGCCCCCGAAGGACGATTCGCGCTGGGCGCGCGCCGGGTCCAGGTGAATCCATTGGCGGTCCTCGGTGGCATCGGCAAATTTCTGGATACGGTCCTGCGTGAGGACAAACCAGTCTGTCGCGGGGAACTCGCGTCCTTCCCACTGTTTCAAAGAATTCAGATTCTCAATCTCAAAAGGCGGCATAGGAGTACTTCATGACGACATTAACAGACATCCCGCGCAAAACGACAAGGGGAACGGCGTTTCTGATCGAAGAGTCGGCGCCGCAAGACATTTTCACACCTGAGGACCTGAACGACGAACATCTCGCCGTCGGTCACATGGTGGATGAATTCTGGGCCAACGAAGTGGAGCCGAATCTGCCAGCGATCCGCGAAAAGAAACCGGGCGTCGCCCTGGGTGTGCTGCGGAAATCCGTGGAACTGGGTCTGACCGCGATGGCGATCCCGGAGGAGTATGGCGGCATGGCAATGGATCTGCCGTCACTGATGGTGACGGCCGAACGCATGGGGCGAGACGGCTCTTACGGAGGATGGCACTCGGCGCACACTGGCATCGGCACGCTGCCAATCGTCTACTTTGGAACTGCGGACCAGAAGCGGAAATATCTGCCGAAGCTGGCAAAACTGGAGATGCTGGCCGCTTATGCGCTCACCGAGCCTCTGGCGGGGTCGGATGCGCTGGCGGCACGGACGCGGGCCGATCTCTCCGCGGATGGAAAACACTACATGTTGAACGGCCAGAAGATGTGGATCACGAACGGCGGCGCGGCCGACCTGTTCACGGTATTTGCCAAGGTTGGGGGAGAAAAGTTCACCGCATTTCTGGTCGAGCGGAACTTTCCCGGTGTAAGCAGCGGGGCGGAAGAACACAAAATGGGCATCACGGGCAGTTCCACCACGGCCGTGTATCTCGACAACGTTCCGGTGCCGGTGGAAAACGTGTTGGGTGAGATTGGGCGCGGGCATGTGATTGCATTCAACATCTTGAACATCGGACGCTTGAAGCTGGGTCCGGCCATGGCCGGAGCCGCGAAAAACGTGCTCGCGATTTGCATCAAGTATGCCAAGCAGCGCAAGGCCTTCGGCTCGGCCATTGCCGAGTTCGGCGCGATTCAACACAAGCTGGCGGAAATGGCGCTCCGGACTTTCGTGGCGGAGTCGATGGCTTGGCGCGTCGTGGGACTGATTGAAAATCAAATGCACGGCGCGTCCGCAGAATCCACCGGCGGTTCTCAAGAGCTGAAAGCCATCGAGGAGTTTGCCGCGGAGTGCTCGATGGTCAAGGTCTACGCCGCCGAGATGTTGGACTACGTGGTCGATGAAGGAGTTCAGATCCACGGAGGCTACGGATTCCATCAGGACTATGCGGTGGAGCGCTACTATCGCGATTCACGCATTAACCGTCTGTTTGAAGGAACCAGCGAAATCAACCGTTTGGTGATCACGGGTATGCCGTTGAAGCGCGCAGCCCGCGGACTTCTACCTCTGTTCGAAGCCGCCCGCACCGTCCTGCAGGAGACCGAATCGCCAGCAGCGGCCGGCACGTCCGCCGATGCGGAGCTGAGCCTGGTCCACAACGCGAAGAAGATCACCCTGCTGACGCTGGGAGTAGCGCACCAGAAGTATGGCGCGCAACTCGAACAACAGCAAGAGATCATCATGAACCTGTCCGACATAATCATGGAAGTGTTTGCCATGGAGTCAAGCCTGCTGCGCAGCCGGAAACTGGCGGCGGCCGGCGGCGGCGCGAATGCTGCGGATGCCTGCGCCGTGTACTTACGCGATGCCATTGCCAAGGTCGAACTCTCATCGAAGACGGTGCTGAGCGCCTGCGCACAGGGCGACGAACTGCGGCGAAACCTTTCCCGCGTGCGCGGATACGCCAGTCACGATCCGGTGAATGCGATCGCACTGCGGCGCCAGATCGCAGGGCGGCTGCTGGCGAGCGAACGGTATACGGTCTGAAGATCGGGAATTGGCAACGAAGGAGGCAGGGTGGCAGCAGAAGGGTAATGAGCCGTGCCATTGGGCGCAAAGTGAACCTCCAAATCGACATTCTCGGCAGGCATACATCATCATCCATACAATTCATTTGATGAATTAATTAAACCCGGCTACGCTCGCGCCCTTGGGGACATGCTGCGCTCTGAAACCGCAAGAGCGTGCGGGAATTGTTGTTCTCATTGAGCAGCTCCAAGAAACAAGGGAAGGTCGCTCGAAAACAATTCCGACCGAGAAAGCAGTCAGCAGGTTGGAAGAAAGCGGCAGGGTGCTGGTAGACGACCGGGCCTTTTGTGTGATTCAGACAAAGCCGGAGGTAGGGGGGATATGTCCTCACGTATCCAGAAGGAGAATCCTATGAAGTCGCTGGCATTTGTGGTTATGTGCTTAGTGTTGGCGAGCAGCGTGGCTTACGCGCAGGGTGTGGGCGCCTCCGGCGATATCCAGGGAACCGTCACCGATCCCTCGGGCGCTCTTCTACCGAAGGCGACCATAACAGTGGCAGACACACAAACCGGCCTGCAGCGCACGGCAGTTACCGATGCCACGGGTCAGTTCCGAGTGCCAAACTTAGCCCCGGCAACCTATGACGTCAGTGTGCAAGTACCGGGCTTTGCCACCTCCGTCCGCAAGGGGGTGGTGGTGAGTATCGGGCGGACCGTCATCTCGGATTTCCAGTTGAAGGTATCGCAAGTAGCCACCGAGATCGCAGTGGCCTCGGAAGCGGCCGTCGTCGACACCGAACGGAGCAGCCAAGCAGACAGTGTGTCGGAGAGATATATAACCGACCTGCCCATTGGCCGGCGCGACTACCTCACGTTCACCTTGCTGATGCCGGGCGTCAGCAACTCAAACACCATCGCCAGTAATGCCGACTTTCGTGTGAAGCAAACTCCGCAAAGCGGACTATCCTTCTATGGAAGCAACGGGCGCGGGAACAGCGTAACCGTGGACGGCGGCGAGGCCAACGATGACGCGGGCGGCGTCCGCCTGAACGTAAGCCAGGACGCGGTGCAGGAATTCCAGATCAACCGCAGCAACTATTCGGCTGAGCTGGGTGGGGCCAGCGGCGCCTCCGTCAACATCGTGACCAAGTCGGGCAGAAACAACGTGCACGGCGGAGTTTATGGTTTCTTTCGCAATGATGCGATGGATGCCCGAAACCCGTTCGCTTTCAGTCCGGCTCTGGCGCCAGGAGAAGCATTCTCGCTGACCGCTGAAGGTCAGCCGATCAAGAATTCTCTCAGCCAACAGCAATTCGGCGCGACCATCGGATTTCCGATCAAGAAGGATAAAACTTTCCTGTTTGCCACTTACGAAGGTCTGCGCTCCGATGCGCAGGACTCAGTCCCCTTGCTGACCAGCAGTAGTATCTTCGCTCCCACCGCAGGACAGCAGTCTATTGCGGGTGGCCTCACAGCCCAAGGCGGTACTAATGTTCCGTGCCTGAGCGGCCCTGTGGGCCAAGTTGTCGCTGCGGGACTGCCGGCCCCGTATACAAACATGACGACCCTGCCCGCAGCATTTTGTGCAGCGGTGCTAGGTGAGGTTTTGACCGTGAATCCAGCTGGCGGCCCACTGAACGCTTTCGTCATCAATCAAATGGAGAAAGACGGCGGGGTGTTTCCGTTCCCCATCCGGCAACACGAGGGATCCGCCCGTCTCGATCACCGATTCAGCCCGGGCGACTCGGCCTTCCTCCGCTATAGCTTTGCGCATCAGCAAGAGTCCGACCCGGACGTCCAAGCTCTGATCGGCTTCTCACGCGGAACTTCCATACTTAACTGGGACAGCACTCTGCAAGGCTCGTGGTTTCATCAATTCAGTTCGAATGCGATCAACGAAGCCCGAGTGCAGTGGAACCTGTACCAATTTAACGTGGACACGAATGATCCCGGGGGGCCCGGTCTGGACGTTCAGGGATATGGTTTCTTTGGGCGCCAAATCTTCTTACCCAGCCACAGTACAGTGCGCCGTTATGAGTTCGCCGACAATTTCACACTGATCCGCGGCCATCACACCATGAACATGGGCTTCTACGAGTTGATTCGCGGCAACAACACCAATTCCAAAACCTTCTTCGGCGGACGTTTTGAGTTCCTGCAGTTGCCCGGTATTCTGCTCAGCCCCTGCATGGAGTTGCCTATCCTTTGCAATCTCCCGACCACCGCTTCATCCCCCATCAGTACTCTTCAGTCGTGGGGCCTCGGTTTGCCGGCGTTCTATGAGCAGGGCTTTGGCACCCCATCGTATATCGAGACCAGGCCGTTCACTGCCGCTTACTGGCAGGACGCTTGGCAAATCCGTCGGAACCTCACGCTGACCTACGGTTTGCGCTACGAAGTGGATTCGCAGTATGGGCCTCTCAGTACCTATAAGAAGGACGTTGCTCCCCGGGTTTCGTTTGCCTGGGACCCGCGCAACGACCAAAAGACGGTCGTCCGTGGCGCGTACGGGATCTTCTACTCGCCGATCTATGCGCAGATTCCCAATGTCGTGAAAACTCTGGGCAATGTGAACGGTACCCGGCAGATTGCCAATACCCTGGTATCAATCTTGGGCGTCTTTGGAAGCTCAAATCCCTTCCAGAACTCCGCCGCGATCTACCAGATCCTATTTGCGGAAGGTAAGATTGGGTGCGGCACACCTCCTGCCGGGCAGAACGCCTGTATCTCGGCTGCGGATATAGCCGCTCCTCCGATCAGTCTCCAAGTCGCTAACACGGGCCCCCTCCCGCCGGGAACTGTGTTCTTCTCCGGACAACCGAATTACCGGCCGCCGCAGTCGCAGCAGGCCTCGTTCGGCATCGAGCAGCAGATCGGGAACAGCATGTCTATCTCCCTCAACTACATTTACGTCCACACCACCCACCTGCCTTGGGCCGTGGATAAGAACCTGCTGCCGGGAGCGCCAATCGTTACCGGCATCCCTTGCTTTCCCGGAGGCCCGTCAATCTGCGGCGCGGACGGTCTTCCCACTAACGGCCTTCCTTTCCAGAACTGGGGAGCGGCGTCCTGTTTCGCCCCTGGCGAGACCTGTTTCGCGGATCCAACCCACACGATTCTTCAGAACAATCAATATTCCTCCCTCGCGAGCGCGATTTACCATGGCGGCATTCTGGAGGTGAAAAAGCGCTTCAGCGATCGCTTCAGCTTGATTGGCAGTTACACATACAGCAAAGCGATCGACGACTCGACGGATTTCAACAGCGATTACGCGGCGTTCAATGAGGTAGACCTCGCCGCCGAGCGCTCCCTGTCGGATTTTAATCAAAAGCACAAAGTGGTGTTCGCCGCTGTGCTGGACAGCCCGTGGGACCATTCGCGCGTTTTTTCCGGTTTTGAGCTTTCTCCGATCGTGAGCTACAACAGCGGCCATCCTTTTAACCTTCTGGCTGGCGCGGACATCAACGGTGACGGTCACTTCACCAATGACCGTCCGCCAGGATCTCCGCGCAACAGCGGACTGGGTCCCGATTACGTGGACTTCGATATGCGCTTGAGCCGGACGTTCAAGTTCAGCGAGAAGTACAGCCTGCGGTTCCTCGCAGAAGGATTTAACATTGCCAATCGGACAAACTACGCCAGCGTGAACAATATTGTCGGCTCTGATTTCGCTCCGCCATTCAACGTGCACGGTACGGCCAGTCTTTCGCCCAGCCAGCCGCTGGGCTTCACGGCAGCTCTTCCGAAGCGCGATATCCAACTCGGCGTGCGGTTTAGCTTTTAGGGAGGAACAGGCGGGAAACGCAATGCGTGGCTTTGCGATCTGATTCGGTGGAGAAACTTTCCCACGGCATCCGCGATGCGCCGCTCCTCATTCCCCCATTGCTTGGGATAATTACGGGTGCTGCGTTCGCGCCGAGTCCCGGACATCGACGGCTTCGCCAGCGATCAGGCCGAGACCAAGCTCTTGGGCATGTATTTCTTCAGTTCCAGCTTGGCAATCAAGGCGCGATGCACTTCGTCAGGCCCGTCCGCGATGCGCAATGTGCGGATCGTGGCAAACAATTCAGCCAGAGGAACGTCGGCGGAAACGCCGGCGGCTCCGTACATTTGAATCGCCTGGTCGATAATCTCCAGGGCCATGTTGGGCACGGCGACTTTGATCTGGGAGATTTCGCTGCGAGCGCCTTTGGTACCGACTTCGTCGAGCATCCAGGCGGCTTTTAGGGTAAGAAGACGGGATTGCTCCAGCATGATGCGGGCGTTGGCAATGACATCGCAGTTGGCGCCCAGTTCGGCCAGAGGTTTGCCGAAGGCCACACGATAGAGCGAGCGGCGACACAAAAGTTCAAGCGCGCGTTCGGCTGCTCCCAGCGTGCGCATGCAGTGATGAATGCGACCGGGGCCGAGCCGGCCCTGCGCGATTTCGAAACCGCGCCCCGGTCCAGCGATGATGTGGTCGAGCGGTACCCGGACATTAGTGAAGCTAACCTCGCCGTGACCGAAGGGCGAATCATAAGATCCAAACACGGGCACCATGCGCTCGATCTTGACGCCGGGCGTGTCGAGCGGCACCAGAACCATGGAATGACGCTGGTACTTGGTGGCCGAGCGATCAGTTATGCCCATGAAGATGAGCAGCCGGCAGTGGGGATGGCCAGCTCCGGAACTCCACCATTTCAAGCCGTTGAGGACAACGTGATCCCCCTCGATGAGGGCCGTAGCTTGCATGTTCGCGGCATCCGACGAAGCCACGTCTGGCTCCGTCATGCAGAAAGCGGAACGAATCTCGCCGGCCAGCAAGGGCTTGAGCCAACGTGTCTTTTGTGCTTCCGAACCATACTTCACCAGCACTTCCATGTTGCCGGTATCGGGCGCGTTGCAGTTGAAAACCTCGGGGGCGATCGAGGAGCGGCCGGTGATTTCCGCTAGGGGCGCATATTCCACATTGGTGAGGCCGGCGCCATACTCCCGGTCGGGGAGGAACAGGTTCCACAGGCCGGCCGCCCGAGCCTTGGCCTTCAAAGTTTCCATAACCGGAGGCTGCTTCCAGCCACGCCAGTCGGGAAGGTTCTGCAATTGCGCACAATACTCAGGCTCCGCTGGCAGGACATGCTCTTGCATGAACGCCGAGAGGCGCTGGACATAGCTCTGGGCTCTCGGTGACAGAGAAAAGTCCATTGGTAAGCGCTCACCCCGCAGACGTTTTAGCCTAGCGATTTTAGTAGGATTCTCCAAATGAATTCTATGAATCCTGTAATATATGCAGCGTGCATTTAAGTCAGGTCGACCTGAACCTGTTCGTGGTGCTGGAGGCCATCTACCGCGAGGGCAACATCACTCGCGCCGGCCAGCAACTGAACCTCACCCAGCCCGCGATCAGCCATGCGTTGAAGAGACTGCGCGACCTTCTACAAGACCCGCTGTTCGTCCGCCGCGGGGCGCACATGGTGCCGACGCCGTTCACCCGGAACATGATTGAGCAAGTGCGGCAAGCCCTGCAAATCCTGGAAGTGAACCTCGGCCAGAGCCACAATTTCGTTCCCGAACACACGCGGAGGAGCTTTTACCTGTCGTTGTGGGAATACCTCGAGACCTTGATTCTTCCGCCCTTGCTGGGGCGTCTGACGCATGCCGCCCCGGCAATGTCGATCACGACATCGCGGGTCAAGCGTAGGGACCTCGAGACTGAACTGGCAAGTGGTTCGGTCGATCTGGCCATCGACATCCCGATGACAATGAGTGATCGCATTCGGCAGAAGTGGCTCCTGAACGAACCATATGTGGTCATCGCCCGGCAGGGTCACCCGGCGATAGCAGACAAACTCGACCTGGATACCTATCTGGAGCAACGCCATATTCAGGTCTCCTCCCGGCGCCAGGGTCCCAGCCTGATCGATGTCGAACTCAGTCGGCGGGGGCTTCGCCGGCAGGTGTTTCTGCGCAGCCAACACACCTTCGCGGCCTGCATGGTGGTGAGTAAGACTGACATGCTGCTGACTTTGCCCGAGCGGCATGCGCAACTGCTGAACCCGGGTCTGATGAACCAGATGCATCTTTTCCCGCTCCACGCGCCCCGTCTGGAAGCCCATTTGTACTGGCACGAGAGTGTGGAG
>Ga0209117_1000200_pt1 | contig 34979 bp, 27 predicted proteins | sample BlaSpr_A8_OM2_M2_FD_187978 | JGI IMG/M metagenome (GOLD analysis project Ga0209117, IMG submission 187978) | Forest soil microbial communities from Thunder Bay, Ontario, Canada - Black Spruce, Ontario site 2_A8_OM2_M2 (SPAdes) (version 2) | ecosystem: Environmental > Terrestrial > Soil > Boreal... | reverse complement strand
GCGTGCCGTATACACAATCCTCGCCGCGCGGGTAGGCGACCCGCGGCGGGCGCAGATCCTCCGCGAGATCGCCGAAGGCGAAGGTCGCCACCGCGCGCGGATCGAGCAGCGATTGACCGAGCTGGGCCAACCCATCCCCGATCCGTCAACCGTTCGGATCTCACCCTGGCTGCGGCTGCAGGCGCGTTTCGCCCCGGTGATGAGGATGCTCGCGCACATGGAGTCCAACGAGCAGGTGGAGATCACGGACCGCTACAAGCGATCCACCGGTGACGCCGAAACGGACGCGGTGCTGGCCTCCATCCGATCCGACGAGCAGGGCCACTCGAGGTCGTTGGACGCGATCCAGGCGACTCACGCCACGGGCGACCCTCCTCCCTCGGGCGCTGAGGGCAGGCTGAATCGAATCCTGGGTCGCGAGACGTGGCACCGCACCGGATCGGGATGGATCTCGGGCGCGATATACGGCGCCAACGATGGGCTCGCGGCGGTCTTCGGCATCGTCGCCGGCGTCTCCGGCGCGACGGGCGGCTCGAGCTTCGTGCTCACAGCCGGGTTGTCGGGCGCTGTCGCGTCGGCGCTCTCCATGGCCACCGGCGCGTTCCTCGCCGAACGATCCGAAGCCGAGGTCGTGGCCGCCAACGTGGCGCAGGAGCGCAAAGAGATCGAGGAGCAACCCGAGGAGGAGAAGGACGAGCTGTCGCTTTTCTATCAACTGAAGGGTATCGACGCGACACTGGCGAACGAGCTCGCGGACAAGCTGGCCGAGAACCCGGAGGCGATGCTCAAGGTGCTCGCGACCGAGGAGCTGGGCGGGACCGAGGCGGGCGGCAACGCCGTTCAGTCCGCGATCGCGGCCGGCGTCAGCACGTTCATCGGCGCCATGGTGCCCGTGATCCCGTTCTTCTTTTTGCGCGGGACGACGGCCGTGGTGGTCGCGGCGATCGTCTCGCTCATCGCCCACTTCCTGGTCGGCGCAGCGAAGTCGCTGTTCACGCTTCGCACGTGGTGGGCGGCTGGCCTGGAGATGACAGCGGCCGGGGTCATCGTCGGGGCGGTGACCTACGCCCTAGGTCTGGTGCTTAAAGTCTCCGGAGGCTGAGCGCTCAATGCCCGCGACCCTTCGACGGCGCTTTACCTACTCCGCTCCCTGGAGATTTCAGGCGCAACCACCCAGCGGCACTCCAGGAAAGTCGCTCATCTTTCGCAACCCACCGCTTGCGGTGTACAGGAAGATGCCCGTTCCATCACCCACCTGCGCGCCGCCAATCCACGTTCCATTTCGATCTGTGACCGCCCCGGAAAGACCACCCTCTCGAACACGGAAGACCTCGCTCCCTTTCTCGGGTTGAGTTACGCGCCAAACGGCCTCGGAATTGCCAATCTGGACTCTGACCAGTGGACTCCCGGCGGAGTCGATCGCCAGCAAGCGGAGGTAGGCGCCTGGCTGCCTCAGCCAGGTTGTTACCGCCCCACTGGTCATGTCGACACTGACCAATCGGTCCATGACCGATGAGTCTGTAGTTACGCCGCCCCACGCTGCCCCTCGTTCGATCAACCAATAAGAGGAAAGAGCGCTGACCTTGCGGATGGAACCGTTCCGCTCGTCAAGGCTCCATAAGGTGGAGCCTCCCGCCCCACACTCCCAACACGCTGGGGTCAAGAAGATCCAAGGTGGCGAGTAGCCCTTGATGTCGTAGTACGGAAAACCGGACTCATAGACGACACGGTCAGCTCCGGTTCTGACGTTTGCCACGTGGACCGACGCGGAACTTGGCGGTGCGGGCGGCCCATTTGGATTGGGAGGGCCGAGCGTTACGGACTCGTACACAAAGTTCAATCCGTCGGGAGCCAGTACGCCGGCTTTGGGCAGCCAATCGCCGATCACAGAGTCGTAAACAGGCCGCCCGACACCCGCAGCAGAAGCCCTCGGGTCGGGGGTAAACGACCCACTCGGAAAGCGGATGAACCCGCCCCCGGCGGGGTTGTCGCCACGCGCCAAATCGAGCGCGCTAATGGCTGGAAGCCTGCAACTCAATGCAGTTGGACTCGGGGATGCGACCGGACTCTGACTGCAAGCCATCGTCAAGAGCGTCAGTCCGGCGACCCACAATCTCATGCGGCTAATAACGACGCGACGTAGGAAGTGTTTCGGCGACGAAAGGTACTCTTTCGCAAGGATCCCAAGGGTGAGTCGGGGCAGCAGCCCCAGGACTCGCTACTTCGCGGCGTGCCGGGCGATCAGGTGGTAGATGTGCCAATGCTTGGGCGGTCCCGTGGCGACTTTCAGCACGCGCGCTGAAATCGAAGAGGTGTTTCACGAGTGGGATGTGATCGAGCTGACTGAGGTCGTTGGCCGGTGTCACCTACGCCCTGGGCCTGGTGCTCAAAGTTTCCGGAGGCTGAGCCGGATAGGAGCGGCGCTCGGTCCCCACGTGCGAGACTACCGTTCCTTTGACTCTGTTGCATCCCTCAACTCGGCAGTTGGCCGTGGTGGGGGGAATCTGCGCGATCGCCGATGCCGTGCTCACGATCCTCAACGGGTTCGTCATCTCGCCTGGAGGTCCTGGAGATCCAAGCCTGTCAGCAGCGGAGATCGTCAAGAGCGCCGCAGGCATGCATGAGCGCATTCAACTGGGCGCCTTCATCGATGCCTTGGGGGTTGGCCTCTTGCTCGTGTTTGTGGTGATCCTTGGCCGGCTCGCGGAACCGGAGGGAGGATTGTTCTCCCGCGCGGCCGCTTTCATGACTGCCGTCTTCTTCGCCACGGATGTCGCCTGGTCCGCCGTCGAGTTCGCATTCGCCGACGCAACGATACGGAACACCGATCCAAATGCCGCGAAGGCCCTATTTCTGCTCAGTCAGTCACTACTCGCTGTAATCGCGATACCCATCACTCTTCAATACGCCGCATTAGGGCTGCTCATTCTCAAGACACGTGTGCTGCCCATCGCCTTGGGCTGGATCGCACTTGTGGCAGCTCTCGTGGCGGTGGTGTCAGTGATTGCGACCATCTACTCCGTGCTTGACGTGGCCGGCTTCGCGGCGTTCGTCCTCTGCGCCATCCTGTGGCCGTTGGCTGCTGGAGTCATCCTCTTGGTGCGCCGGCAGCCGGCGGCTGCTGCCAGCTGACATTTCTTCGTTCGGTCCCCACGCAGCCGGATACCACATAGGGTCTCCAGGCCCTCTATCGACGGGACATAGGGCACTGGGTGTTCGGAGAGGTGGGTCCTAGGCTGATGACACAACCAAAGGAGGTTGATTGAAATGTTTATGGACTACAACGGCGGAATGATGTCGGGTTACAACGACGGCGGGAACTGGCTCTGGATGGCGACCATGATGGTCGTGGTCCTGGGCGTGATCATTGGTTTGGTGGTCTTTGCAATCCGAGCCAGCGCGCCCAAGACCAACGACCAGGCATTGAGCATTCTTCGGCAGCGGCTCGCCGGCGGCGAGATCACTCACGATGAGTTCGAGAAGACGCGTAAGACTCTGCAGGGTTAGTTGGGCATACGGGCACCGCGCCTGAGCTGATCACCGGAATTGGCGACATCGCCCGGCTCGGGTAGTCGCTGCCTTTTCAGTAAAAGCGCATTGACTGCGACAAGGACGCTCGATCCTGACATCGACAGCGCCGCGATCTCGGGCCGCAGCACGAGACCAAACGCAGGCTGGAAGACGCCGGCGGCGATAGGGATGGCGATCGCGTTATAGCCGACCGCCCAGGCCAGGTTCTGTTGCATCTTTCGCAGCGTGGCGCGGCCGATGGCGAAAGCAGTGGGCACGTCCAGAGGGTCCGAGCGCATCAGGACGATGTCCGCGGTCTCGATGGCCACGTCAGTGCCAGCCCCAATTGCGATGCCGAGATCGGCCTGCGCGAGCGCGGGCGCATCGTTGACGCCGTCACCGACCATCGCGACCTTCTTCCCGGTCTGCTGGAGCTCGGTGATCTTTTTGGCCTTGTCTCCCGGAAGCACCTCGGCGATCACGGTCTTGATGCCGAGCTCGCCGGCGATCCGCTGAGCCGTCGCCTGGTTGTCCCCAGTGAGCATCACGACCTCAATTCCGCTCTGGCGCAAAGTCGCGACAGCCTGCCGGCTGGTTGGGCGCGGCGCGTCAGCGATGGCAAAGAGCCCGACGGCCTTCCCGTCCACCGCGACAGCCACCACTGTCTTGCCCTCCGATGACAGCCGGGTCAGATCCGGCTCAATTTCGCCCAGGCTGATCTGCTCCCGATCGAGCAGCCGCGAGTTGCCAACCGCCACGCGATGGCCGTCCACTGTTGCCAGCGCGCCATGCCCGGGGACGTTCGTGAAGTTGGTGGCGGCGACCTGTTCGACGCCGTCAGCCGCTGCCCGCTTCACGATCGCCCGGGCCAAGGGATGCTCCGATTCGCGCTCGACAGCTGAGGCCAGGCGGAGGAGCTTCAGTTCGGTGACTCCCTTCGCCACGACGTCGGTCACCTCCGGCTCTCCTTTTGTCAGCGTCCCGGTCTTGTCCATGACGACGATCTGGATTCGGGCTGAGGTCTCGAGAGCCATAGCGTTTTTGAACAGAATTCCCCGGGCGGCGCCGAGGCCAGTGCCCACCATGATCGCAGTCGGTGTTGCCAGGCCCAACGCATCTGGACAGGTGATGACGACGACGGTGATCGCGTACAGCATCGCCGTCTGGACCGTCTGCCCGACCAGGGTCCAGACCGCGAAGGTGCCAGCGCCTCCGACCAGTGCCACCAAAACGAGCCAGAACGCAGCACGGTCGGCCAGCCGCTGACCTGGCGCCTTCGAGTTCTGCGCCTCCTGGACCAGCTTCACGATTTGGGCGAGAGCCGTGTCCGAGCCAACACGCTCGGCGCGGGCTCGCAGGGTGCCGTTCTTGTTGATCGAGCCTCCGATCAGCTTCGAGCCCGGGCTCTTGGAGACCGGAAGGCTTTCGCCGGTGACCATCGACTCATCGACTTCGCTTTGGCCCTCTTCGACCACTGCGTCGACCGGAATCTTTGAGCCGGGCCGGATCAGCAAAAGGTCGCCGACGACAACCTCGCCGGTCGGGACCTCGATCTCGTTCCCGTCGCGGATGACAGTCGCCTTGGGCGGAGCAAGGTCGAGGAGCTTTCGAATCGCGTCGTTGGCGCCGCCGCGAGCCCGCATCTCGAACCAGTGGCCCAGCAGAACGAAGGTCGCGAGCACGCTGGCAGCCTCGTAGAACACGTCGCCGCCACCGGTCAGAGTCACGACCACCGAATAGATCCAGCCGGCACCGACGGCGACCGCGACCAACACCATCATGTCGAGGGTCCGATTGCGGAGAGCGCGCACGGCACCGTCGAAGAAGATCCAGCACGAGTAGAAAATCACCGGGAGGCTCAGGACCAGCTGGAATACGTCGTCGCGGAGTCCGAAGGGTGCGGGCGCCGTGAAGTGCAGGACGCTGCGGCCGATGCTCGACCAAAGCAGGATTGGGACCGAAAGGAGTAGGGCGACCAGAAAGCGATTGCGCATGTCGCGAACCATTGAGTCCATGGACATCCCCGCATGACCGCCGTGGCCCATAGCCTCCGCAGGCGACATAACCATCTGCGCGTGTCCGGCGTGCGACATTGCGCTGGGTGCAATGTCGTGGCCAGCGTGCTCGTCGTGGTTTCGGACCGCAACCGGCTCCTCCATTGCGTCGCAGATGTGGCCAGGAACGGACTGACCGGCGCAGTGGAACCCGCATTCCTCAACCCACCTCTTGAGGTCGGCAACGCTGGTCTGCGAGGGGTCGAAGGTCACCGTGGCCGTCTGAGACACTGGGTTGGCTTCGACCTTCACCACGCCCGGGCGCTTGCCTAGGGCGCGTTCAACAATCGCGGCCTGACCTGAATAACTGAGTCCGCCGGTGTGGAGCACGACGATTGTCGAAGGCGCTTCACGCGTGCCCATGTCGCCTAACGCGTCACGCGCTCCAGGATTTCGTAGCGCACGGCCCGGCGAACGACGAACGGTTCGTTCGCGTAGCGCGATCGCGTCGCCTCATCGACCACCCACCTCGCACGCCGCACGAAACGGAGGTGCTCCCAGAGATACTTACGGAGCTCCGCGAGGCTGCCGAATGGGACGCGGTGCCAGAAACGGCCTCGACGCCTGCGTTTGAACATTCCCTCATGGACGGCGCGAGCGATCGCGCGGTCCGAAGCTCGATCGTTCGACAGTTCTCGCCGGGACGTGTTGACGACGCCGAATCGCTGGAATCCTCGCCGCTTCCGGCGCTCCGCGTACGCCGCTACGCGTGAATCAGGCCGGGCGTCGATCAGGATCCCGCCGGGAGCGAGGACCCTGTGCACCTCGCGTAGGGCATGGACCATGCCCTTGCGTGCGATTCATCAAAGAGTCCAGGAAAGGATCACCACGTCAAAGGCTCCGCCTGGATGCGGCAGCCGCTGCGCCGCCCCGACACTGAAGCGCACGTTTCGTGCACCGGCTTTCCTGGCGGCCTTCTTCGCGGCTGCGATTCCCTCTTCGTCCGGATCAAGCCCCTCCACGTTCGCCGCGAACGATGCAACGCCCAGCGCGAAGCGGCCGTCGCCGCAACCGAGGTCCAGCACTCGCTTCCCGAGCACGAGCGCAGGGCCGCCCCATTCGGCGAGCTCATCGCCTGGGCGGGGTCGGAGCGCCGAGGAAAATGCGGGGACGTGCCTGCCAACTTCGCCGACTGGGCCGGCCGCATCGATGCTCATGCTCAGCGCTCAGCTTAACCCCGCCCGCGCGGGGCGGCCGGCATCGTGCGCTTAGAGCGTCGAGCTGGTCGGGCACCTCGAGAGGCGCGATATGATGCCTGTCGGACTTGATCTCGCCAGCCAACGCTGGTTTCCTGAGCTCACGCTACCGGATGGTTATCGCCATCTCTCGCACCTCGCCTCCATCCGAACAGAGGCCAGGGTCGCGGCGCCGGAGCTCTATGCCGGCGGCGTCCCCTGCTGTATGCCGGTCGAGGACCCTGTGGCGACGTACCGCACACCAGCGCCCAACACGTAAGCCCCCAAAAAGCACACTAAGGCGACAAGAGCCGCGACCGTGGTAACAAGAAACACAGCTGCCTTCGGAAACACAAGGGAGGCGGATGGCAGGTAGGAAATGCTCCCGAGGCTGAGCCTGTTCAGAACGTTGACGGTGAGGAGCGACACGATGATCATCACGGCCGCCCCATTAAGCATCAAGGACGTGCCCCGGAGGCGAAAATCCTCCGCCGACGCCGGCGCCCTTCGCAGAAGGCTCCGAACGCGCCTGGGTAACGGATCCTTCCCCGTCAAAGTGGAAAACAGCCCCAGCGTCACACTCACAAAGCTCAGCAGTGCCGCGAGGGAAATGAGCGATAAGGTGATCACTTTTATACCGGGTTCGTCAAAGGACACGGCCACAGAGTACCCCTTGCCTAATCGGCGCCGTCTCACAGCAAACTCACAGGACCTTCGAGCGCTTTGAATACGAATTTGGCGGAGGGAGGAGGATTTGAACCTCCGAGGAGCTTGCACCCCTAACAGTTTTCAAGTCTGGGCAGCTCATGGTTGTGGCCGTCCGCTGACGTCCACGTAAGATCGAAACCGGCCTTCGCCAGCCAGTTTCTGTCCGCAGGCGTCCATAGTTGGTCGCCGGCATTGCTGTCAAATTGCTGTCAAATCGTGACTACGCCTGCGTTTTTGCGAGTGCACTTTGCACGATCACAAGGTGAGCCGCTGCGTGGCGAGTGTTACCAAGCAGCGCCGCCCACTGTAGATCTGCCTGCTGCGAGCCAGGGACCGACTGAGCCAGCTGGTCGTCACTGAGTCCGAAGATGAGTTGAATCCTCTGCTCGCAAACGTTCCGTAGCTCATCGAGTAACTCCTCAAAGCTTTGACCGCGGCGAGACTCGACTTGGGCTTGATTCTCGCTATTCACGAATGCCGTGCGTGCTTCGGGCGTGTTGCCTCGGCTGGATAGCCGGACGGGATCGGGGTCGCTTACCACCAATCGCTGTCCAATGGCGACGAAACCCCATTCGCTTTCTACGACGTGAGAAAGGTGATCTGTCGCGCTCCAAGGCGATCCGCCGGGATGTTGACTAGCCGTGATCGGCCGCTGGCGGTCCAAAGCTTGAATCTCACGAAACGACTCCTCCACAGCTGCCATCTGGGCTCGGAGCCGGATAGCCAGATCCTCCGCTCCAGAGGTCATGCGCTCAAGCCACCAACTAGGGCCCAGGTCTTCGCCTCATTCGGTGGGGGGTGCATCATCCGCGAGCTCGCGATACGTGCCTCTTATCGCTAGCAACACTTGCCTCTCCGCCGGACTCGACTCAGTAGCAACTGGTGCTAGTGGCTCAGACTAAAGAGTGAGCGGCCCGCTTAGGTTGCTCTGAGTCTGGCCAGCGCCTGGGGCAGTTCGTTTAGGCCAATTAGAGAAACACGATCGCCAACCATTTCGGGAGATCTCGATTCGCCCACCACAAGGAAGCCTCCGACGGCGCCAAGCAACGTGATGTAGCGATCCAGTTGCTTTACTGCAGCATTCTGGTCAATCAAATGTGAATCCTTGACCTCGACGATCACATTGCGGTTATCGCTCAACCCAATCAAGAAGTCGGGATATAGGCCCATCGCAATCGGATGTTCGGCGAACCGAAACCCCAACTCACTGAGCCGGCTCGCGACCTGATCCTCTAACGTGGTATTCGAACTCATTCTGGTGTTTCCTTCCCGGTTCTCCACAAGCCTAATCATGCGCCAATCGCTGTTCGACCGCGGTCACCAAATAGAACCAAGGTTGCCCGCCCGGAACTAACAGCTCTGCTTCTGTAATCCGGCGGGCGACATAGGCTTGCAGCTGGCTGGCCGACCTATTGACGTCTTCGAAACGCCCCAATTGGGACAGGGTGGCGAGGGCGCCTAAACCGGCGGAGACTATCTCAACGAGGTTCAGTGGAATCGCCCCCATGATCTGGACTACCGCGAGGACGATGCCGGCAGTGAGCAGGAGAAGTGTTGCTGCCTGAAGCGCCTGTATCCAGGTTGTCGACCTCTCGACCTGCCCCGTAAGGCGTGCCAACTCGCTGTTAAGCCGGCCAATGTACCTTTCTCTCTGGTTCTCCGGAGCGGTCCCTCGTAGGTCATCCATTGTTTGGGTCGGCCTAACCGGCTCCATAGCCCAGGGTGGCAGCCCGTGAAGAGAGCGAAGGACATTATTGGACGCATCACCGAATTGCCCAGCGCTCATGTCCCGTTCGCCGTCGTAAGGTGGCGGCAGTTTAATGGCGTATCGCCAGGCTTGAGATGAAATTTGTCGAGCGGCTTCCGAACAAGCTCTTTGGCGGGCGGACCACGGCAACACAGGCGAAAGAAGCTGTAGCACGGCTGTAGCGCCGAAGAGAATGGCTGCTGCTGGAAGGACGATGCCGCTTAACCCGACCACCGGCATGACTAACACGATCGCAGTGCTCGCGATAGGGAGAACAATAACTACCGTCGTGAGACCAATCATCCACCGTCCGTCATGGACAGCTTGATCACGCAGACGTTGGCACAGTGTCGGATCCAGTTTTACAACTCAATGAGAATGGCGTCGTCGGTCGGGACTGTCAACGGTCGCGGGATGTTTCGGAGTCAATTGAGCTCCCGTGAACGGCGCAGCCATTACCCGGCCCAACTGGACGATTCAACCGCAGTTGGCTGAGTTGTCGACCTGGGCAGTCCGCCGATTCCTTGTAAGTCGTGAATTTCTGATGGGGGTTGGTCTTTGCTGACGCTATCCGACGCTTATCGCCACCAAACATTTACCTGGCCTACGATCGGAGCCCATGGGTGGGAACGCTCGCAGAAGAGCTGCGAAGAAGGCCGCTGCGAAGATCGCTCGCCGGCTTTCGTCGATTCCGGCGACAGAGAGGGCCACAGGTCACGGGCAGACCGGATCCCTCGCTTATGTTGGGACCTACCTCACACTGGAGGAATACCTTGGTCGGTCAATCGAGATTCGGAGCCAGCGTTACTCGGCGACAACCTACATTCCGAACCTGCTCCGGCAGCACGAGCGCGAGATCTTGCTCGCCGAACTGGGCTTCCTTAACCATTGCCTTCGGGTCCCTGGTCTGGAACGGGTCCTGATTTCAGAGTACCGAATGCGGCTGACGCCTGATGCGCGCGCGCGGTTGGACAAACTGATGAACAGCCCCGACGAGGGGCGAGTCTTCCTCGGCCGTCAGGCAATCCTTCGAGCAATGCGCTTGGTACTGCTCCAAGGCATCGATTCACCTAGTGAGAAACCGCAGCACATTGCGATCGATGCTGCCATTCGGCTGGTACACGCTATTGCAAACGACCTCGGCAGCGACATCGCCGGTCGCCCAGGGCCTGAACTCTGGCCCGGCCTCAGTGGCGCTCTAGGTATGGAACTGATACAGAACTACGCATTTAACGCGCAGGAAGACATCTTGTCACGCCTTACGCGCTATGACGCCCTGTGGCGAAACTACGGAAAGGCGGTCCACCGGACCCCGGTCAGGGCGTCACCCGATGAACTATTTACGGAGGCGACAGGGGTTGATCGTCGGGATCTCTTCGCTGTTGCCTTCGCGCTGTGGGCTGCCGCCAACAACTGGAAGCCCGGATTGAACTATCGATTCCGCCCACGCGACGAGATAGGACTTTCTCCAGAGATCGTTGAAAAGTGCCTGAGTCTCTTTAGCGTGGACATCCCGACTATGACAAAAGCTCTGCGCGATAGTTCGGGTGACTGGGAGATGCTTCCATTTGAGGAGCATCCGGTCATCGAACTCGGAGACGGCTCAGTCTTGCTGCTCGATCAAACATATCTACTGGACCGCGTCACGTCGGGCCTTTACTGGTATGTCCTCGGGCACGAGGAGCGACGGGATGAGGGCAAGAAGGATGCAGAACGGTGGTCGACAGCGTACGCCGCCATGGTAGAAAGCTACGCCGAGGATCGGATCCGTGCAATGGCACCGACTGTGGCGAACTTCTTCACCGAGGAGCAGATGCAAGCCGCATATAGGGGAAAGCTGGCCGATGCTGTGTTGGATATGGGGGAGTTCCTCTTCTTCGAAGTCCAAAAGGCACCAATATCTCTTGCATCAAGGCAGCTCGGAGAGGTTGAAAAGTTCAAGCAAGACACCGACCACATCGTCCTCGAAAAAGTTGCTCAGCTTGAGTCAGCGGCCTTACAAGTTCTCAATAACGAGACTCCACTCACCGGAAAGCCTGATCGGGCTGACAAGCGCGGGAGACCAATCATTGTTTCCGGAGGTGATTACCCCGTCAATCCAATCACAACCGAGTACATCTCCCATATGGCTCGTGAACGTGGACTCCTTGTGGACACGCGCTTCTCCGAATTGTGCGTCATCGACCTCGGCGAGCTGGAGACCCTCGAGGCAGTCAGTGAGCGCGCGGAACGTCCGGCCGCAGATGTCCTCCGCGAGTGGAAATCCGGCCCAGGACACAGATTCTCGCTCCGGACCTACTTCTTCGAGCGACGGACTGGCGATCCGGACCAGTACCGGCCCGTTTGGATGATCGCTGCCAGCGATAGCCTGTTTGATGATGTTAAGCACCGGTTGAGGCTGCGGAGCGACGAGGATGCTTAAGTCGAGGTGTGATGAAGGAGTTCATCGGCCTAGATCGCCTCGAAGTCTTTGGGCGCTGTCGAGATTCTTATCGCCAGCACTGAAGCAACCTAGCCTCTGTGGCATCCATCAGCACCTCGATCCACGGCACCTACCGAACCGCGGCGGGCTAAGAGGGTGCCTGGAGCCTCGGCATGAGGTACTTGATGACGATCGTCTTTAGGTAGTCGCAATTCTCGCGAGACGCCTTAAACGTCAAACCTACCCCCATACCTAGAGGTAGGGTCGCAGTCACGAACAGACGTGACGCTCCAGTTGAGTGCTCGAGGTCATATTCTGTCTGTTTCAAGTCGATATAGCTGACCACCGTCGAAGGCGCCATGTCGAGATCGATCTCAGTTGCAAACTGCTTTGCCTCCATAACGTGTTTGTCGGCAAAGAACCACAGGTTTTCAAAGGAGCGCTCGCCATCCTCTTTTACGTACTCGCTAATGAAGACATCAGAAATGTCGTTGATTCCAAGCTTTCCATAGAGAGCGTGGATGAGCTTCGCTCGCTCAATCAAGGCTTTTGGCATGCCAAGGCCAATGCAGTACGCCTGAATCTGTTCGTCGTTCACCTGTTGCCCTCCTTTCGCTCACGGACTTGCATGATCATGCCCTCTACGTAATGCAGCACATGGCCTAGGTAGTTCGGTACGAACTCATCGCTGTCGTAATCCCACTGCCACTTTTCTGCTGGCTCTGCGAAACGCGCGCGGCGCCGCTCGTAGTGGGGGTGTGTCAATCGCGTAAGCACATCCTGAAGTTGACTGATGATCTGGATCTCCGCGGGTATTTCGACCGTAACCGTATCCCAAGTTAACTTAGGGATCTCGTAGGAGCGGGTCACGTAGACGTGAGCTGCGTAGTATCCCTCGGCGCGTGCTTCAAAATTGACACTCGCTTGCAAGTCAGCCTGCTCCGCGAACGTGACGAGGTGCTCACTAGCGAATTTGATGCCATCCATGTACTTGACGACTAGATATGTTCGGACAAGATCCTTTACCCGGCCGAACCATTCGGGTGGCACCAGCCACCCACCGTCTGGAGCGTCCGGCCAACGAGAGTTGTTGATCACGTTCCGCCGAAAAGTCTTCAGCAGAAACGAATCGAAAGGCTTTGTCTCGAGGGCCGGTCTCGGCTCAGTCGCGAAAAGCGGGTACGAGGTCTTTACCAAGTACTCGCCGTCAAACTCTCTGAATTCGGCCAACAAGGCCTTCCAGAAGTCCGAGGTCTCGAGTTCGGTCCGGACTACGTTCGCGACCGACCGATAGTTCTGGCGCAGCGAACCCGAGACATCAATTCCTTGCTCCTTCCGGAGCCAATCGATGTACGCAGGAATGGTCGCGGGCTTTTCTACGGCCAATTGTTCCTGGTAGTCCCTCCGTCTCGAAAACGACCTAAGTCCGTCACTGTAAGCACCTAACCCTCAGGCAGCAACGATCTGCAACTCTAGAGCGTCGACTAGCAGTCCAGCGCCGGACTTGTAAGTGATCCGCGCGCCGCGCGGTTATCTTGTTACGCAAAAGGCGTAGTTTCGGCCCATTGGGATGTGCCTCTCTGGCCCATCGCCCTCATCCCCAATATCTTCCCGCCGGTGGCTCAGGAGGCTGGAATTCGCCCTTGGCTTTCCTTCTGCGAGTTGGCCTGTTCCTAACCCTCTTGATGCCGGCCCGGGCTACGCCGAAAATGACCACAGTGGTGGCCACTAGGCTCGCTACGCTCAGACCCATCCCGACCAAATCCACGCTATTGGTCTCCCGGCTGAAACTTTCGGCATGCCCGTGTTGAGCCCGAAGGCTAACTCGCGGAAACCTGCTTTACAAACTTTGCTGTCAGCTTTGCTGTCAAACGGCACTGGCCCATAGAGAACCTCGTGCCTAGGAAGAGGCAAATCCTATCGATTCGAATAGGAAATTTGGCGGAGGGGCTGGGATTTGAACCCAGGATAGGCTTGCACCTATAACAGTTTTCAAGTCCGGATGGTCAGCGGTTGTGGCCGTCCACCGACGTCCACTCAAGATCAAAAGTCCTATCCAAAGACGCGTATTTGTCCGTGGGCATCCACCACTGTTCGCCGTCATTGCTGTCAAATTGCTGTCAAACCTGAGGTGGCTCGTTACTCGAATCAGTGAGCGGCAGAGCACGCGCTAGACCTGAACTCGGCCTGGTGAGGCGTTGCATAACCAGAAGTACTAACACTGCGGCAACCAGGCCAACTAGACCCGCAACTGCCACGTGGCCGCTGAAGTCAACTTTGCAGACTGTGAGGCATGGACCAGGTCCCAAGCATGGGGTACATCCCACGGGAGCCAATTGCAATCCGAGGATCCAGGTCGCAGCGGTCAATGCGGCGCCGCCGACTAGCGCCACGAGGCCCGCGATCGTTGTTCTCACAGTTCAAATTTGCGCTTGCGCCGCGTCCAAAGCCAGGATTTCAGCCAAGCTTCTGATAGATAGACCGGGTTATCGGTAGCAATCCGGAGACTGCGTCAGTCGCCCGATGTCACCGACGCCCTTGACTTCCAGTGGCGGCGATGAACCGTCGCTGCGTGTCGCAAAGTGGAAATTGAATACGAAGAAGATGGCCTTCGGCCGCAAAACTGGGCGGTGCGGCCCGTTGAGCCGAAAGACTCTTGCCACTCAGGCCGAGTTTTCTGTCTAGGGGGGAGAAGGTGAAAGTTGTTAAGGAACTTCTCGGACATCCGGAGCCTAGTCAGACGCCTGGTCAGGGACCATTTGCTTGAGCTCGCGCTATGAGTCCCGCTCTGCTTCGACTGCGGCTAATAGGTAGCTGCCAAAATCGGTCGCTATCTCTGGGAGCTCAAGCGAATCGTGGAACGCGGGCATCCACATTCGAACCGGCGCTTCTTCACCAGCCGTCGTTGAACGCGTATCGATAACGAAGACTTCTTCGCCGCCAGAGTTTTCGATTAAGAGCAAGCCTTGCGGCAAGCCGCCGGTTTTCCTCGCTGACTGGGTAGCAAAGATAATGCTTGGGATTGCGGCGGCCGACAACCCGCTCTTGGTGACTCCATAAAATTCGCGGGGCCCGATTCCCAAAAGGCCAACTCTCCTGACGAACTCCCTGTAGGAAGGCGGGAAGCGCACTCCTAAGTAGTCTTCGGCAGTGGCGATCATCTCCTCCGATACAGGACCAAACCAATTCGCACGATCACTTTTGAGCGCAATGTCCAATGCACGCGTCATTTCAGGCATGCCCATAACCGCTACTTGACGAACTCGCTAGAGGTAGGTCGCCCAGTTGCGAGATCTATCTCAAGCAGATACCCAGACCATGAATTCGCCATGAATGCACCGCCGCGCCAACGGCACTCCACGAAGGCATCGCTGCCTGACTGCTCTGGCGGAGCCGCTCGCCACACTACTCGACCCTCAGGCGTCATGCGAATGAGGTTTGCAAACACCTTTGGGCCTGCCATGTAATCGAGCAAGACCACGGCGTCTTCCGAATTCGGCACAGGCATGATGGCCATTGCGGGATAGCCGTCGGGCTTACCGCGCCAGTGAATAAGACTCCCTTCCTTGTTTACTACCACCTCCCCGTCGATAAGGTCATACACCTCAGCTCCAATAGTCCCTGGTTGTAATTGTGAAACGTCCCCTCGGTCGCGCGCGACGCGCGCATATCTTGTTACGTCAAAGGCGTAGTTTTGGCACATTGGAATGTGCCGTTTTGGCCCATCGCCTCCTTAGCGCACGAGACCAGTAGACCGAGGGTTTGCTTGGGTGAATCTGACTCATTCACCCCCAGTACCTTCCCTCCAGCGGCTCAGGAGGCTGGTACTCGCCTTCCGCTTTCCTTGTGCGAGTTGGCCTACTTCTGCGCCTCCGGATGCCCGCCCTGGCCACGACGACAATGACCACGGTGGTGGCCGCTAGGCTCGCTGCAATCAGACCAATCCCGGCCAAATCCACGCTAATAGTCTGTCCCGGCTGAAGCGTCCCCGCATGCTGTGTTGAGCCCAAAGGGCTAACGCGCAGGAACGTGTCTTACAAATTTTGCTGTCAGATTTGCTGTCAAATGGCACTCACCCATAGAAAACGTAGCGTCGGGAAAGCGGCAAATCTTATTGAATCGAATACAAATTTGGCGGAGGGAGGAGGATTTGAACCTCCGAGGAGCTTGCACCCCTAACAGTTTTCAAGACTGTCGCCATCAACCGGACTCGGCCACCCCTCCGCGAGGCAACTGCGATTGTAGGAACTCAGCGTGGGCCGATCAGCTCTACCCCGCCCATGTAGGGCTTCAGCACCTCCGGCACCACGATCATCCCGTCCGCCCGCTGATACGTCTCGAGGATCGCGTCGATGGTGCGCGGGAGGGCAAGTCCGCTGCCGTTGATCGTGTGGGCGAACTTCGGCGGCGCTCCCCTTTCGGGGCGATACCGGATGTTGGCGCGCATGGCCTGGAAGTCGTTGAACACTGAGCACGAAGACACTTCCAGGTACCGATTTAGCCCCGGAGACCACGCCTCAAGGTCGTACTTCTTGTACTGCGCGAAGCCCATGTCACCAGTGCACATCGACAGCACGCGGTACTGCAAACCCAGCCGCTGCAGGATGACTTCCGCGTCGGCGACGAGCTTCTCGAACTCGTCCATCGATGTCTCGGCGGTGGTCACCTTGACCAGCTCGACCTTGGAGAACTGATGCATCCGGATGAACCCCCGCGTGTCCTTGCCCGCCGCGCCGGCCTCCGTCCGCCAGGAGGGCGCGTACGCGACGTACTTCATCGGAAGGCGATCGCCCTCGAGAATTTCGTCGCGGTGAAAGTTCGTCACGGGCACTTCGGCGGTCGGGATGAGCCACAGGTCCTTGTCCTCGACCTTGAAGGCCTGGTCGGCGAACTTCGGCAGGTTGGCGGTCCCCACCATCGAGGCGCTGTTGACCAGCATCGGCGGCCAGACCTCGGTGTAGCCATGCTCGCGCGTATGGACGTCGAGCATGAACTGGACCAACGCCCTCTCGAGGCGCGCGCCGTCGCCAAGAAGAAAAGCAAAGCGCGATCCCGTCACTCGAGCCGCGTGTTCGAAATCCATGATGCCCAGCGACTCGCCAAGGTCGTAATGCGTTCGCGGGGTGAAGTCAAACTCGGGCTTGGTCCCCCACTCCCTCGCGACCTTGTTGTCCGCCTCTGTCTTCCCGATCGGCACTGATTCGTCGAAGAGGTTCGGCACTCGAAGAAGTAGGTCGTCTCGCTCGCGCTTGACCTCCTCGGCCTTTGCCATCTCCTCTTTGGCGGTGTCGGCCATCGCGCGCAGCTTTTCCTTCAACGCTTCGTCTCTAGACTTCGCGAACTCCTTGGAGAGCTTGTTCTGCTCCTCTTTGATCAGCTCGGCCTTGTGTAGGTGTTCGCGATGGACCTTGTCGAGCTGCAGGATCTCGTCGATAGGCGCCGTCTCGCCCTTCAGCTCCGCGGCACGCTTCACACGATCCGGGTCCTTGCGAATGAGCTCGATCGGCAGCACGCCTAGGTCTCGGCTTTCATGACCGGGAACAGGATCACGTCCCTCACCGACGGCTGGTCCGTGAGCAGCATCACCAGGCGATCGATGCCCACCCCGAGACCGCCGCAAGGAGGCAGCCCATATTCCACGGCGCGCAAGAAATCCTCGTCCATCGGGTGCGCTTCCACATTTCCCGCCGCGCGCTGCGCGGCCTGCGCCTCGAACCGAGCGCGCTGGTCGACCGGATCGGTCAGCTCGGTGAACGCGTTCGCGTACTCGCGACCCAGGATGATCAGCTCGAATCGCTCGACGAATCGTGGGTCGTCCTCACGAGGCCGCGCCAGCGGCGAGATCTCGACCGGATAGTCGATGACGAACGTCGGCTGGCGGAGCCGCGGCTCGACGTGCTCCTCGAACAGCTCGTTCAATTCGACTCCGACTGCGTGCTTACCCGTGTGCTCCAGCACCAGGTCGGCCATCCTCTCGCGGCGGAACGGCGGCGTCAGGTTGACCTCCTCCCCTTGATAGGTCGTCTCCAGCGGCCGGCCCGCAGCCATCGCCGCCACCACCATCAGGTCCTCGACCAATCGCATCACGTCGTCGTAATCCGCGTACGCCTGGTAGCACTCGAGCAGCGTGAACTCCGGGTTGTGCCTCGGCGATAGCCCCTCGTTGCGAAACACGCGGCCGAACTCATACACGCGCTCGAAGCCCCCGACCAGCAGGCGCTTGAGATGGAGCTCCAGCGCGATCCGCAGGAAAAGGTCGCGGCCCAGCGCGTTGTGATGCGTCACGAACGGCCGCGCGTGGCCGCCGCCCGGTACCTCCTGCAGCACCGGCGTGTCGACGTCGAGGAAATCTCGCTCGTCGAGCAGGCCGCGCATGGCGGTGATGATCTTGGTCCGGGCGCGGAACACCTCACGCGTCGCGGGATTGGCGATCAGGTCGACGTAGCGCTGGCGGTACCGGATCTCGACGTCCTTCAGCCCGTGCCACTTTTCGGGCAGCGGGCGCAGCGACTTCGTCAGGAGCTGGAAGGACTGCACCTCGAGCGTGATCTCTCCCCGCCGCGTCTTGAAGATGGGTCCGGTGACTCCGATGATGTCCCCCGCGTCCAGATCGGCGAAGCGCGCGAACTCCTCCTCGCCGATCTTGTCGCGGCTCGCCATCAGCTGGATGCGGCCGTGGCCGTCTTGCAGGTCGGCGAAAACCACACCGCCCTGCAGCCGCTTGACCATGAGCCGGCCGGCGACCGAGACAGGTTCGGTTCGCTCCGCATCGCCCAGCAGCGCCTTGGCTGCAACACTCGTGTGGGTCGGCCTGAACCCGCGCGAATAGGGCTCGATTCCCGAGGCCCGCAGTCGCTCGAGCTTCTCGCGGCGGTCGCGCATGACCGCCGGCAGGTCGAGCTCTATTTCCTCTGGCACAACTCGGAAAGACTAAGGGTTAAAGCGCAAGCTCCTGTTCTTCGGCTGCTGGGAAGGCGCTCACGTCGCCGCCGCCCCCCGCCCGGTGATTGCCCATAGCCTCCTCGATCAGCGCGTCGATGTCGGTGTCCGAATGCACAGGATCGTGATGGAAGAAGGCCAGCTCCTTGACGCCCGCCTGCTCCGCCAGCGCCAGCGACTCCTCATAGGTGGAGTGCCCGAAGCCGGCGTGGGTCTTGTACTCCTCGGTGCTGTACTGCGCGTCATGGACGAGCAGGTCGGCATCGCGACACCAGTTCGCCAGGTCCTTCAACGTGCCGTTCTCCTGGTTGGCGAACATCGCGATCTCGTTGTCGGTGGCGAAGCAGAATCGCGACTCGCCTTCGTCGATCCGGTAGCCGAAGGTCGGGATCGGGTGCATCAGCAGGTGAGGCGTGATGCGCAGCGCGCCAACCTCGAAAGTCTCACCCGCGTTGCGCTCGATGAACTCCAGCTCCGCCGGCATGTGACTCAACCGCACCGGGAAGTAAGCAGGGTCCATCTGGTCCGCAAACGCGGCCTGCAAAGACTTTGCCGAGCCGGACGGTCCGACGATCGTCAGGTGCGTGCCCGGCACGAATGCCGGAAGGAAGAACGGAAAGCCCTGGATGTGGTCCAGGTGCGTATGGGTGATGAGCAGGTGAGCCTGGAGCGGCTCGGTCGCGCTGGACCCATTCCCCAGCTCGGCGATGCCCGACCCCGAGTCGATGATGAGCAGGTTGTTCTCTTTGTCTCGCACCTCAACACAGGTCGTGTTGCCGCCGTACCTGAGCGTCCTCCTGCCCGGCGTCGGCCGGGTGCCGCGAGTGCCCCAGAACTTGATCCTCATCGCGTCGCGGTCGCCCGATAGATCTCTTTGCCGACGAATATGTCGAGAAGGTCCTGGTCGAGCTTTCCCTCGCCCGCTTCCGCGTGAAGGATCTCGAGCGCGGTGTGCGTCGGGACCGCTTTCTTGTAGGGCCGATCCTGCGCGACGAGCGCGTCGTAGATGTCGCAGATGGTCATCATCCGAGCCTGCACCGGGATCTGGCTTCCCGCCAGGCGCCGCGGATATCCCGAACCGTCGAGCTTTTCATGGTGCCCGTAAACGATGTCCGGGATTCCTCTCATCACCGGCGTCCATGGAATCTTGGTCAGGAAATGGAAGCTGTGGGTCACGTGCGATTCCATCTCGAGGCGTTCCTGCGTGTCGAGGGTGCCCTTGCGGATGCTGAGGAAACGGAACTCCTGGGGATCGAGCATGGGGTGCGGAGTCCCTGACATGTCGTAGTAGGTCTGGTGCGACAGGAACTCGAGCATCGACGCCTTGTCCTCGGGCAGGACGCTGGGCTCGTTGGCCACCGCGATGCTTTCGATCCACTGCCTGAGCTGCGCAAGCTCTTCTTCGAGACGCTTGTCGATCGCATCGAGCACGCCCGCGCTGCCCCGCCCACTCTTCATCGCCTCCAGCTTCTCGCTCGCGTACTTCACCTGCACCGATCGCTCGACCGATTCGAAACGAGCCTGGATGACCTCGAGCTGGCCCGGCATCAGCTTTTTCGCCTTGATCAAAATGTGCTCGCGCACGCCGACCTTGCCGAAGTCGTGCAGCAGGCACGCGTAACGAAGCTCCTTGTACTGGTCCTCCGTGAGATGAACGTCTCGGTACTTGCCCGCACCTAGGCCGGACACCGCATGCGCCAGGGCCGAGGTCAAGCGCTCGACGCGTCCTGAATGACCCGCGGTGCTGGGGTCTCTCTGCTCGATCGCGGTCACGCTCGCCTGCACGAAGCCGTCGAATAGGGCCTGGATCGAATCGAGCAGGTTCTTGTTGTCGATGGCAACCGCCGCCTGGCTCGCAATCGACTCGATCATCTCGAGGTCTTCCGGCCGGAAGCTCACGACCTCCGCCTCGACCGTGTCCACGGTCAGGTGAGTCTCATAGCTGCGCTTCGCATTGATCAGCTGGATGGCGCCAACCACCTGGTTGTCGTAGTTCCGCATCGGCACGGTCAGCATCGACTTAGTCCGGTAGCCGAACTGCGCGTCGAAACCCTTGCCGCCCTGCGGTTTGCCGGGCGGCGGGTTGTAGGCGTCGTCGTAGATCTGTGGGGTGCCGACGGTCACCGTGTACCCGACGACGCTCTTCTCGTCGACAGGCACCGTGAAGGCCTGGTAGGTGTTGTCGATCGAGGTGTTCTCGCTCGAAGCGAGGAACAGCAGCGGCTCGCCATTTTGTCCGACCGTCTTGAGCCACAGGCTCGCGCCGTCGGCGTTGGTGAGCTGACGCATCGTCGTGAGGATGAGGTGCTGGAGCTTGTTGATGTCCCTCTCGGCGGAAAGCGCGATGCCGATCCGGTTGAGCTCTCTGAACTGCCTGTGCTGCCGCTCTTCCAGCTGAGTCACCCGGCGCTTGAGCGTGATGTTCTCCATCGCGATGCGCAGGAGCACGCGCAGCGCCGCCGGAGACGAGTCGACCGGAGGATTGATCGTGATGTCGGCCATGCCGTCGGGCGCCTTGAGGCCGGGGGCAGCCAGGATCATGGCGGGGTACACCACCTCTACCGCGTCGGTCAGCTGCTCCGCCTCCAGGCCGACCTCGGCCAGGAGCTTGGGAAACCCAAAACGCTCCAGATCGCCCAGGAGGTAGACGTGGAATACCTGGGCTGTCTTCATCCCGGCTTGCCGTTCGAGTTTTGAGCGTAGATAAGACGTAAACCGTCGAGGGTCAGCAGCGGGTCGGTGGTCTGGATCACGTGAGTCAGCCCGGCCACCAGCGCCGCCTGCCCCCCGGTCGCGACGACCTTGGCCGACCCTCCGAGCTCGGCCGACATCCGGGCGACCATGCCCTCGACCTGTGCCACGAACCCCCAGACGAGGCCGGACTGGATCGAGGCGACGGTGTTGCGGCCGATCACCGAGTCGGGCGCGACCGGCTCCACCCGCCGGAGCATCGCGGTGTGGGAGACGAGCGCGTTCAGCGAGATCTCGACGCCCGGCGCGATCGCTCCACCCAGGTAGTCCCCGTCGGCGCTGATCGCGTCGTAGGTGACCGCGGTGCCGAAGTCGATCACGATCACCGGCCCACCGTACTTCGTATACGCGGCGAGGGCGTTTGCGATCCGGTCGGCGCCTACGTCCTTGGGGTTGTCGTACCGGATGCGCACGCTGGTCTTGACCCCCGGGCCGACCATCACGGGCTCGCAGTTGAGATAGCGCTTGGAGGCCTCGACGAGCGCCGGGTTGATGGTGGGAACGACGCTCGCAATCACGACTCCGTCGACCACCCCGAGCTCCAGCCCCCGCAGCTCGAAAAGCTGCCGGAGCTCGATCGCCAGCTCGTCAGCCGTCCGCTCGCGGTGGGAGCTGACCCGCCAGTCGGCGACCAGGCGCTCCCCGTCGAACAGGGCGAGCGTCACGTTCGTATTGCCAACGTCCACGGCTAACAGCACAGGGAATCCGAACTCTAGCTCGGAAGTCGCGGGGGGTGTCCTTTTGTCCACCGAAGGAGGGCGGCGGCCTCTCGGCGGACCGCCGTTGCCCTCCCGGCCACCCGCCGGGGGTGGGGCGCCCCGGGGAGGTCCCGCTTGCCGAGCGAAACCCGCGCATTCCAGGGCACTTTCAGGGTGCCGTCGAGCACCTGGCGGCCGACCGCCTCATGGGCCTTGCGGAAGGGAGTTCCCGATCTCACCAGCGCTTCGGCGGCATCGGTCGCCAGAAGGCCTGGGTCCGCGGCGGCGGCGGCCAGCCTCTCGCGGTCGAATTCGAGGTGCCGGACCAGGATCGCCGCCGCTTCCAGCGAGTCCAGCCCGTTGTCGACGGCTGCAAACAGCGCCGGTTTGTCCTCCTGCAGGTCGCGGTCGTAGGCCAGGGGCAGGCCTTTCAAGACCGTGGCCAGGCTGACCAGGCTGCCGACCGCGCGGCCGGCGCGGCCCCGCAACAGCTCGGCGATGTCCGGGTTCTTCTTCTGTGGCATCAGGCTCGACCCTGTCGACACCTCGTCGGCAAGCCGGACGAAGCCGAACTCAAAGCTCGACCAGAGGACGACGTCCTCCGCCAGCCGGCTGAGGTGGATCGAGGCTGACATGCACGCGTAGATGAGGTCGAGCGCGAAATCGCGGTCGGCGACCGCATCGATGCTGTTGGCGGTCAGTCGCTCGAAGCCAAGCTCCCGGCGGACCGCTTCCCGCTGCAGCGGAAGCGTGGTGGCGGCAAGCGCTCCGGACCCGAGTGGCATCTCGCCCGCCGCCGCATAGGCGCGGCGGAAGCGCTCCGCGTCTCGCAGCAGCGGCTCCGCGTGCGCGAGCAGGTGGTGGCCGACAGTCACGGGCTGCGCGCGTTGAAGGTGCGTGTAGCCGGGCATCACCCATCCCGAGTGTGTGCGGGCCTTGGTGGCGAGCTCGTCGACCACGCCGGCGACCGCCTGCACGAGGTGCGAGGCGGCAAAACGGCAGAAGAGCCGGAGGTCCAGCGCGACCTGGTCGTTTCGTGAGCGCCCCGCATGCAGCGCGGCCCCGGCGGGCGTGATCTCGGTCAGGCGCCGCTCGATTGCGGTGTGGATGTCCTCGTCGGTCTCGCGGAACTTGAACTTGCCCTCGTCCAGCTCGCGCTTGACGCGTCGCAAGCCGCGCTCGATCAGCGTGAGTCGTGCCCTGGACAGAAGACCCGCCGCGAGCAGGCCGCGCGCGTGGGCGATGCTGCCGGCAATGTCGAACGGATACAGCTCGAAGTCCGTCTCCAGCGACGACGAGAATCGCTCGAGCTCAGGGTGGAGGGGCTTGCGGAAGCGACCACCCCACAGCTTGCCTATGGCGTCAGCCTCTTCACGTCCCCCAGCAGGTTGCCCAGCTCGCGAGCGTGCAGCTGACCCTGGACCTTCGCCGAGGTGCGAACCCCCATCCCCCACAGCTTGATGAACCCCGCCGCGGCCGACTGGTCGAACTCATCGCCTTTGCCATACGTGGCGAGCGAGAGCTGGTACAGCTGGTGGGGTCCCTTGCGACCGACCACGTGCGAGGAGCCCTTGAACAGCTTCACTCGCACGTCGCCGGTGACATGGCGCTGCGTCTCGGCGACGAACGCGTAGAGGGCGTCGCGCAAAGGGCTGAACCAGAGGCCGTCGTAAACCATCTGCGCCCACTGCTGCGCGACGGTGTCCTTGAATCGCGCCACCTCTTTGGGGAGCGTGATGTCCTCGAGCGCTTGATGCGCCTGAAGGAGGAGCACCGCCGCCGGGGCCTCATAGATCTCGCGCGACTTGATGCCGATGAGGCGGTTCTCCAGGTGGTCGATACGGCCGACGCCGTTTTCACCCCCGACCCGGTTGAGCTCGGTCACCAGCTCCAGCGCATCGATGGCCTTGCCGTCGAGGGACACCGGCAGTCCTTCTTTGAATCCAATCTCGATGTAGGCGGGCTCGTCCGGGCAGTCGCGTGGGTCGCGCGTCCAGTCGTAAACGTCGCGAGGCGGCTCGGCCCACGGGTCTTCCAGCACGCCGGCCTCGACGGAGCGTCCCCACAGGTTCTCGTCCGTCGAGTAAGGCGACCGCACCGTCGCGGGCACCTCGATCCCATGCTTCGCGGCGTACTCGATCTCGTCGTCGCGATTCATGTTCCACTCGCGCACCGGAGCGACGACCTGGAGGTCTGGCGCCAGCGCCGCGGTCGTGACGTCGAATCGCACCTGGTCGTTGCCCTTGCCCGTGCAGCCGTGCGCGATGGCGGTAGCACCCTCGCGCCGCGCGACCTCGACCATCATCGCCGCGATCAGCGGGCGGCCGAGCGCGGTCGCCAGCGGGTATTCCTTCTCGTAAACGGCGCCCGCCTGGAGCGAAGGCCACACGAACAGCTGAAGGAATGGCTTGCGGCCGTCAGCGACGTACGCCGCGGACGCACCGATCTTCAGCGCGCGCGCCTGGATCGCGTCGAGGTCCTTCTTCTCGCCGAGGTCGACCGTGAACGCGATCACGTCCCAGCCAAGGTCTTTCAGCCACCGGATCGCCACCGACGTGTCGAGCCCGCCCGAGTAGGCGAGGACGACCTTCTTATTCGGCATGCGCGAGCAGCTCCTTCAGCGAGCGACCCGCTCCGCGCTGGCGCAGCACGACGAGGATCGTGTCGTCACCGGCCACCGTGCCGGCGATCCCAGGAAGGCCGGACTCGTCGATCCGCCGCGCCACCAGGTTCGCGGTTCCCGGAGGGGTCTTGACCACCGCGAGGTTTTCGACGAGCTCGATTGAAAGGACGAGCTCACGCACCAGAGAGGCGGAGTTGCGATAACCGCCGCCGGACCGGATCAGCCCGAGCTCCTGGATGTCGCGCGAGATCGTCGCCTGGGTTGCTCGCACCCCGCGGCGCGCGAGCGCTGTGGCGATGTCCTGCTGCGTGTGCGCGGCGCCGCGATTGACCACGTCGAGGATGGCGTCGTGGCGCTGGCTCTTGGTCGGTGTCATGTCGAGAGGAGCGCCTTGCGCGGGGTCACAGGAGCGCCTTTCGCGGGGTCACAGGAGCGCCTTTCGCATAATGGAGTGCGCCCTCTCGATCTCGGCGCTGCCGATGATCAGCGGCGGGACGAGGCGAATGGAATTGTCGTCGACGGCGTTGACGATCAGCCCGGCCTCGAGGCACGCCTGCTGGAACGCCTTCGCGCGCGGCTCGGCAAACTCGAAGGCCTGCATCAATCCAAGGCCGCGAACTTCTTTGGCGCCCATATCCAGCAGCGCGTCGTGGAGGACACCGCCCATCTCGGCGGCGTGGCCGACGAGCCCGTCCCGCTCGATCACCGAAAGCACGGCGATGGCCGCGGCGCAGGCCAGCGGATTGCCGCCGAACGTCGAGCCGTGGTCGCCGGGCTCGAACACGTCCGCGCGCGGCGCCGCCAGGCAGGCGCCGATCGGCACACCGCCGCCCAGACCCTTGGCCAGCGTCATCACGTCGGGCGTGATGCCGTGATGCTGGTGCGCGAACCACCGGCCGGTCCGGCCGAGCCCCGTCTGCACCTCGTCGAGGATGAGCAGCAGGTTGTTCGCGTCGCACCAGGCGCGGACGCCGGCCAAATAGCCCGGTGCCGCCGGGATGATGCCGATCTCGCCCATCACGGGCTCGAGCATCACGCCTACGGTGTGCTCGTTGGTCGCGGTTTTGATCGCGTCGATGTCGTTGTAGGCGACGTGCACAAACCCTGGTGGCAGCGGCGTGAAGGGATCGGAGTATTTGTGCTGCCCGCCCGCGGTGACGGCCGCGAGGGTGCGTCCGTGAAACGAACCAGTGGTCGTGATGATCTCGAAGGCGCCGTCGCGATTGCGCTTGCCCCACTTCCGGGCCAGCTTGATCGCCGCCTCGTTGGCCTCCGCGCCGGAGTTGCAGAAGAAGACGCGCGAGGGAAACGACAGCTCGACGAGGCGCTGCGCCAGCTCGACCTGCGGCTGCGTGTAGTAAAGGTTGGACGTGTGGATGAGGCTGCTCGCCTGCGCGGATACCGCGGCCACGACGTCCGGATGCGCGTGGCCGAGCAGGTTGACGGCGATGCCTGCGACGAGGTCGAGGTACTCGCGACCCGAGTCGTCGTAGACGAGGCAGCCCTTGCCGCGCACGAACGTGACGGGCAAGCGCTTGCCTACCTGCATCAAATAGCGGTCGGCGAGCTCGGGCGTGTTCACGGAGTCACCATCGTCCCGATCCCGGCCTCGGTGAACAGCTCGAGCAGCAAGGCGTGCGGCGTGCGGCCGTCGACGATGTGCGCCTGCGGCACCACGTCGAGAGCCCGGAGGCATGCCTCGAGCTTCGGGATCATTCCGCCGGTCACCTCGCCCTCGTCGATCCGGTGGCGCGCGTCCTCGCGTGACATCACCGCGACGACCTTGCCGTCGACGCCCATGACGCCGGGCACGTCGGTCAAGAGCATGACCTTGGCCGCGTTCAGCTCGACGGCGATCTCCGCCGCGACGGTGTCGGCGTTGATGTTGTACGCGTTCCCGTCGTAGCCGAGCCCAATCGAGGCGATGACCGGTATGTAGCCGCGACTAAGGAGCGCGGTGATCGGCTCCTTGTTGACCTGCGTCACGCGCCCGACGAAGCCCATTGACGCGTCGAGGGGCTCCGCGATGATCGTGGGCCCGTCCTCGCCGCTCATCCCGACCGCCTGTCCGCCAAGCCGGTTGATGGCGCCGACCAGGTCCGGATTCACCTTGCCTGTCAGCACCATCTTCACGACCTCCATGGTCTTCTCGTCGGTGACGCGCAACCCCTTCTTGAAAGACGGCTTCAGGCCGAGCCGCTCGCTCATCGCGCTGATCTCCGGGCCGCCGCCGTGCACGAGGACCGGCTGCATGCCGACGTAGCGCAGCAGCACGATGTCGAGCAGCGTCTCGTCGCGAGCCGACTCGATGGCGTTGCCGCCCACCTTGATCACGACGACCTGCCCGTGGAAGCGCTTGATGTACGGGAGCGCCTCGACCAGGACCTTCGCTCTCTCTGCAGCTGTCAGCGTCATGTCGTGTAGTCCGCGTTGATTCGCACGTATTCCTCCGAAAGGTCACATCCCCAGGCCTCGGCGGTGCCGTCCGCCAGCCCGAGGGTGGCCACGATCTCGATCTCCGGCTGCTCGAACGCGTTGCGCACGGCTTTCAGGTCGACGTCCACGCCCGCACCACGAGTGAAGACGACCTGTCCTCCGACCGTGAGGTGCAGCTTGTCGAGCGCGAGGTCGGCGCCACTGTAACCGAGCGCGCATACGATCCGGCCCCAGTTGGGGTCGCCGCCATGGACCGCCGTCTTGACGAGGCTCGACGACGCGACAGCGCGCGCGGCCATGCGTGCGTCTGCGTCGGACATCGCATCAGTCACCTTGACGGTGATGAGCTTGGTGGCTCCTTCGCCGTCGCGCGCGATCGCGCGAGCGAGCTGCTGCGCGACCTGCAAAATCGCCGTTTCCAGCTGCTCCGCTTCAGGGCTGCCGCTGCGGATGGGCTCGTTTCCCGCCGCGCCGTTGGCCAGCACGATGAACGTGTCGTTGGTCGAGCTGTCGCCGTCCACGGTGACCTGGTTGAAGCTGCGGTCGGCGATCGACTTGACCATCTTGCCGATCAGTCCGGGCTCGACCGCGGCGTCGGTGGTGATGTAGGCGAGCATCGTGGCCATGTTCGGGTGGATCATCCCGGACCCCTTGCACATCCCACCCAGGCGCACGTTCTTGCCGCCCACCTCGATCTCGAGCTCCGCGGTTTTGGGCACGAGGTCGGTGGTCATGATCGCCCGCGCCGCTGCCGCTCCACCTTCTGGGCTGAGGCTGCCGCACGCTTCGGCGATTCCCGGCTTGATCGCATCCATGGGCAGGTAGCGTCCGATCACGCCGGTCGTGCCCACGAGGACCTGCTCGGGATCGAGGTCGAGCCTGTCGGCCGAGAGCTTCGCCATCTGCAGCGCGTCCTTGAACCCCTGCGCGCCGGTGCATGCGTTGGCGTTGCCGGAGATGATCGTCAGGGCCTGGATCCGGTTGTGCTGCAGGTGAAGCTGGTCGATCACCACCGAAGCGGACTTGATCTTGTTTGTCGTGAAAACTCCGCCCGCATCGCACGGGAGCGACGAATAGATGACGCAAAGGTCGTCACGCTGTCCGGTCGGGATGGCCGAGGCGCCGGCGGTGAACGCTTTGATGCCGCAGGCGGCGGTGCCGGCACGAAAACCGCGAGCGAATGTCACGGCCATTGGGGCGGAAACTCCAATGCGGTGGTGCGCTCGAAGCCGAACGCGATGTTGAAGCACTCGACGCCCTGGCCCGACGCGCCCTTGATCAGGTTGTCCAGCGCCGCCGTGACCACCGCCTTCTTGCCCTGCGCCGCGACGTTGACCAGGCAAAGGTTCGTGTGGCTGGCGAGCTTGGTCGTCGGCGTCTGGGCGACCACCTTGGTGAAAGGCTGGCCCGCGTAGAACTCGCGATACGCGTCTTGGAGCGCGGCCAGCGAGCCCTTCAGGTCGAAGTAGCAGGTGGCGAGGATGCCGCGGGTCATCGGGATGAGGTGCGGGACGAAAGTGACCTGCACGTCGCCGTTCCGGCTCAGCTTGCCGAGCTCCTGGGTCAGCTCGGGGAGATGGCGGTGGCCGCCGATGGCATACGCGCCGACCGACTCGTTGACCTCGCTGAAGTGGACGCCGATGCCGGGCGACCGGCCCGCGCCGCTCACCCCCGACTTGGCGTCGACCACGAAATCGGAAGAGGCAAGCCCAGCTGCGACTGCAGGCGCCAGGGCGAGGATCGATGCGGTCGAGTAGCAGCCGGGGACGGCGATGAGCTTCGCGTTTTTGAGCTCGCGCTCGTGCAGCTCGGGAAGTCCGAAGACGGCCTTGGCCAGCAGTGCGGGCTCGGGGTGCTGCTGCTTGTAATACACGGGGTACTGCTTCGCGTCTTGAAGTCGGAAGTCGGCGCTCATGTCGATCACCCGTGCGCCGGCGGCAAGCCACCCGCCGGCCTTGCTCGCCCCCACGTTATGCGGCAGGCAGCTGAACACTACGTCGAGGCCGCTGGCATCGGGCTCCGGCACGAACTCGCCTTTGAGGTCGAGCAGGGGGAAGACCTCGGAGTAGGGCTTACCTGCGAACGACCGGGAGGTGAGCTGGGCCAGCTGAACGTCCGGATGGCGAGCCAGCAGACTGACGAGCGTCATACCGGCATAGCCGTTGGCGCCGGCGACCGCAGCCTTCACCGTCCCGCTCATTGGCGCATGAGTATACAGAGAACTGCATAACCATCCGCTCGGTAGTTGTTTGGCCTAGGTCCCAGTGGTCGTGACTGAGCCGGGAAACGCCCCGGCGGCAAACGGCGAGCCCGCGACGGGGGTAAGCGCGCCGGTGGTGGCGTTGAGGGTGAATGCGGAGACGTTGTTGGAACCCTGGTTTGCCACGAAGGCGAACTTGCCGGAGGGATCGACCGTGACCGAGATCGGACCATTCCCCGCGGCGAACGGCGAGCCTCCGACAGCGGTGAGCGAACCAGTGGCGGGATTGATCCTGAAAACCGAGACATTGCCTGAGCTGAAGTTCGCCACCACTGCGAAAGTCCCTGAGGGGTCCACGGTGACGGAGTCTGCGCTCATGCCGGCGGCGAACGGCGAACCCGCGATTGCAGTCAGCGCTCCTGTGGCGGCGTTGATCATGAAAGCTGAGACGTTGTTGGAGTTCTGATTCGCCACGTAGACGAACTTGCCGGTGGGGTCGACGGCGACGGAATAAGGAAACGTCCCGACGGCAAATGGCGAGCCGGTGACGGCGGTGACCGCCCCGGTCGTGGCGTCGATCTTGAAAGCAGAGACGTTGTTGGACCCGCCGTTCGCCACAAAGAGGAAACTCCCGGAGGGGTCCACGGCGACGGAATTAGAAAACATACCGGCGGCGAACGGCGAGCCCGCGACTGCGGTCAGCGCCCCGGTGGTGGCATCGATCTTGAAGACGGAGATGTTGCTGGACCCTCCATTCGCTACGAAGGCAAACTTCCCTGAAGGGTCCACCGCAACGGATTGAGGATTCGACCCTGCGGCGAACGGCGAGCCGGTGACGGCGGTGAGCGCGCCCGTCGTGGCGTCGATCTTGAAGACGGACACGTTGGCGGAACTCCAATTTGCCACGAAGGCGAATTTGCCGAGGGGGTCCACAGCGACGGCGATACAGTTCGTGCCAGCAGCGAAGGGCGAACCCACGACTGCGGTGAGCGCCCCCGTTGCGGCGTCGATCTTGTAAGCGGAGACGTTGTTGGAGTTCTGATTCCCCACGAAAGCGAATCGGGGCATATGGGTGACCGAGGCGCCGGTTCCTATGCCGCTCATGGGCACCGACACGGTCGGAGTGATGGGGTCGGTGCTCGTTAGCTGAAAAACAGCGACTGCGTTTCCGGCCGCTGTGGGCTGGAAGCGGAGCACAAAGTCGACTTCCGCGCCCGGGGCGATAGTCATTGGCAGCGCGGGCCCTGTGGACGTGAATGCTGTGCTGCCGGATGCGCGGGAAAACCCACTTACGAGGAGCGGAGCAGAACCAACGTTATAAACCTTCGCCGTAAGCGTCGGCGACGATCCCACGGGGACGCGGTCAAAGGCGAGGTTCGACACGACGGCCACTCGCGCTGTCGGCGTCGTGGCCAGCTCGAAGACGCTGCGCCCATAGGTCCCGACCCGGAGCAAGGACGGTGTGCGCGTCCAATCGAGTGCAAGCGACTGGCAGCTTGTGCTCGGCAGACCGACGCCAAGCACCTGCCAGGTAGCCCCTGAATCCTTGCTGCTGAGCACGGTAACGTCGTTGCTGGCGATCAGCGCGAACGGAGCTTCGCCGAAGCTGTGGTCCGTCCACGTGAGTCCGTCAGGCGAGGTGATGATCGTTCCCCGGTCGCCGCCCGCAACGAACATGCTGCCCGTCCAGGTGATGTCGATTAGCCGGCTCGTGGTGGCAGATGGCTGGATGGCCCACGTGATGCCATCGGTTGATGTGACGACTTCACCGGTGTTGACGACGCCGGTGATCCTGGTGCCGGAAAACGCGAGCCCGTTGATTTCGTTGGTCGTCGGCGAAACGCGCGAAGTCCACGTCACGCCGTCGGTGGAGGTGAGGATGGTGCCGTGGAGGCCGCATGCAACGAACTGGGAACCCGACCAGATGACGGCCACGAGATCGTCAGTGGTTGGCGCCGTCCGAGGGGTCCAGGTGAGGCCGTCAAGCGAGCTGACGATTGTGCCGGCGTAACCGACAGCAACGAAACGGCTGCCGCTCCAAACGATCTCGAGCAGTGCTTGAGGCGCAACTCCGGCGTTCTGAGTCCAGGTGACGCCGTCGGCCGAGGTGTAGACGGTCCCATTGGAGGCGGAAGTCACAACCAGACGCGTCCCCGACCAAGCGATGCCCTGGAGCGCCTCCCATGACGGGCCTGTCTTGCGGGCTGTCCAGGCGACGCCGTCGGGCGAAGTGAGGATGGACCCACCCATGCCGGCGGCGACGAACTGGGTCCCGGTCCAGGTCACAGCAGCCAGCGTGTCGTATGCGTTTGACGCCTGCGCCGTGTAGTTCACGCCGTCGGGAGAGGTCAGAACGGTCCCATGCAGCCCGACGGCGACGAGCAGACTCCCCGACCAAACAATCCCGAAAATGCCATTGCTGGAGCCAGGGTCGATCGCAACCGCATACACCGGTCGGTCAGGCAGGTTGCTGGTCGCCGGAGCGCCATCGGTTCCGCTCACGTCGGTCCAGCCGGCGCCGCCGTTGGTGGTGAGGTACACGTGCTGTGAACGGTTCGGGGCCGGCAGGGTCGAAAAGCCCCGGTATCCAGCCACCACCCTCTGCGAATTGGAAGGATCAACCGCGATTGACATGACGGACCGGCCGATGGGCAGACCGGTGGCGTACGAATTCCAGGTCGATGCGGCGCCGGCCAGCGCCGTGTCTGTGCGCCATATCGTCCCGTCGCTCAGACCGACCCACACTCTGTTCGAAGCCGCGGGATCGACAGTAATGCACATGATCCCCGCCGGGAACGTGTGCATCAGCGAGAAGTTGGCGCCTGTATCCGTACTTTGCATCAGATCGGGCTGGTCCACGTATGTCCCTCCGCGGGCCGCGTAGACATTCGTGCCGCTGTTCGGATCGACGGCAAGCGAGGTCACAAATTGCGTCAGACCAGTGCCGCTCGCCCAAGTCGTGCCAGCCGTGCTGGTGTGCTGATAGAAGAAGTTGACCGCGCCATACGCCTTGCGCGGGTCCCACGTGTCGACCGCAACCTGCGAACCGTCGCCACCCATGCTGAACTGCCAGTCGTTCCCGGCCAGGCCAGGCTTGCGGACATCCGTACCGTTGTCCTGCGTCCCGATGTAGTTGTACTGGCTGTTCGCCGCAGAGCGCCGGCCGATATCGAGCGCGGCTGTAACAACGACAAGGTTGGCGACGCCCTCATTCAGGTTGGTCCAGGACGTGCCAGCGTCTGGGCTGGCGGCAAAGCCGCCGTCGGTGCCGGCGTACACACGTGTCGGCGGTGCACTCCAGTGGGCCTTCGGGCTGAAGATGACGGCATGGTGATCTGGATGGACCTTCCCCCCGGTGACGGGAGTTGCGCCAAAGCTCGTGCCACCATTCGTCGAGAGCCACAAGTCTTCGAAGCCGAGATACAGGCGCGTGGCATCCTGCGGGTCGACACCGACGGTCTGGGTGAAGCCGAACTGGCTGCTGACGGCAACCACGGGTGCCACCCCAGGTAGCGCGGCCCAGGTCGTCCCACCGTTGGTGGATTTGTAGAGACCGACGTACGTCGTGAAATTCTTCGAGACACTCGCGTACAAGGTCTGGCCGTCAGGCTGGGTGGACTGCGCCACAGTGACCGTGTTGTACGTGCCGGCTGCAGGTGCACCTGGGTTGTTGAACAGGTTTGTGGGAAAGGTGGCGCCGCCATCCGTCGAGACGAAGATCCCTTGCCCGCCGATACAGGCGTAAACCTTGCCTGGTGTCGTCGTGTCCTGCCGCATATCGCCGCCCATTCCGCTCAGGATCGCCGCGTTGTTGTTATACAGAGGCGGATTGTTACCGAAGCTGATACCGCCATCGACCGAGCGGAAGAGACCATTGATGAACGTCTGCACGAGGATGACGCCTGGGCTGGGTATCTCGATCCGGGTGACATCCTGGCCGAGCAAGGCCTGAATCCCAACGACCGTCCAAGTCTCGCCTGTGTCGATCGAGCGGAATAGAGATGGGCCGGGGCTGAAGATAGCCCCGGCATAGATGATGGATGGGTTCGCGGGATCTATTGCCACCGCACTCATCTCATTCCAGGGGAGGCGGTCGGTCTTAGGCGCCCAAGTGACGCCACCGTCGATGCTCTTCCAGATCCCGCCGAGGGTAGCGAGGTAAATGATCTGATCACTGCCTCCGCTGGGATCGATGGCGACGTCGTACACCCGTCCGGCGATAGGTCCGAACGCGACCGTGGACCGTAGCGGGGCGGGGCCGATCTGCTTCCATTGCGCGCCCACCAGGCTGGCGCTGCCGGGTCCGCCACCACCGAAGCCGGCAAAGAGAGGACTGGGGGTAAGGCGCATACCGCCCAGCTGTCCCACGCCTTGCCGCCAGATGTCGGCTCGATAAGTCTTGCTCGCGTCTGAGTACGCGAGACGAGCCTGTTCCTCCAGCCGGAGCCGCGTAAGACGCTCACGATCATCACGTTTGCGAGTCTTCGGGCGTTGTGCCTCGGCGCCTGGGGAAGCCTTGGAAGTCTTCTCTACGTTGGACGCTGCGTCGAGTTTCGTGACCGGCGGCCTGCGTCCTGCGCCATCTCTGGGTGCCATCTGTGACCTCCTCAGACCTCGACTTCGGCGGGTCTTCCTCTTGCGCGACCCGACGGCGCTTAAGCCAGCTCCCCTCCAACCGCCAGCCTAAGCCATAGACGCGCTTAGTAACTCGTTGACTTGACAGCCCGAAGCAAGAACCAAGGAAGATCCCTGTAACGAATCCGGTGCCTATCTGCATAGAAGTAGGGTGAGATGGTCGACAGCGACGCTCTGAAGGTTGACGGCCAGGTCGTCGAGCCAGATACATTCACGGACGCACTCGACCCGCTGCTACTACTGGCTCACCGCCTCGCCCGTGCCTTTCTGCGGAACCAAGACGACAGAAGACAACGGTCTGCCAGAGGCAGCAGCGACATTCGTAGCGTCGAGGCGAGGTTAGGTGGGGCGGGTGACGCGTCTGCAGAAATTGTTTTGCGAGGAGCCCAAATTAACGAGTAAACTCTTGCGCTCCAAACATATGTTTGGTACGCTGATACTCATGTTGGGGGAGGGGGGAACACCCCTCGAAAAACTGATCGGAGCGATTCGCGAGTATCAGGCTCGCGAGGTCGATCCGCTCGATGACGATCTCAAGCTTTTGCGTTCCGGGGTGGATGGGCTGGAGAGCGAGTTCTCGGCGATGGCCCGGCGAGCGAAGCAGCGAGGCGACCACTTAGTCAGCGGGACGGCGACGGCAGCGACCTGGATCAGCCGGACTTGCAACATGTCGGTGACCGCTGCCGCGGATCGGCTTCGGGTCGGCGAGCAGCTGGAGTCGCTGCCCAAGGTCGCGGCGGCGTTGAGCACGGGTGAGATCGGCTACCAATCGGCATCCCTTCTCTGTCATCTGCGCGACTGGCTCGGCGAAAAGCAAGAGCTCTTCGACGAAGACGAGATGCTCGGCCACGCGCGCGACTATTCGGTCTTCAACCTGCGCAAGATCTGCAACGCGGCCAAGCATGCCGCCGACCCCGACCGCTTCTTCGAAGAGGCGGAGGCTGACTACGCGCGGCGCCGGCTGCATATCAGCGTGATGCCGGATGGCACGTACGCGATCGACGGCGTGCTCAGCCCTGAGTGCGGCGCGGCAGCGAAGACAGCCTTTGATCCGCTCTCCAGGCCTCGAGGGCCGGAAGAC
>Ga0209117_1000199_pt1 | contig 34994 bp, 32 predicted proteins | sample BlaSpr_A8_OM2_M2_FD_187978 | JGI IMG/M metagenome (GOLD analysis project Ga0209117, IMG submission 187978) | Forest soil microbial communities from Thunder Bay, Ontario, Canada - Black Spruce, Ontario site 2_A8_OM2_M2 (SPAdes) (version 2) | ecosystem: Environmental > Terrestrial > Soil > Boreal... | reverse complement strand
CAGCGGTCGATCCGGCCGAAGCGGAGCCAGGACGCGTCTTTGGGCTTAATTGCGGTGGAGCGGCGCTGCTTGCCGATGCGGCAGCACGACGCGGCATCCCTTTCATCCAGATCTCGACCGACTACGTTTTCGACGGCAGCAAACGGTCGCCGTATCGCGAAGACGACATTCCGGCTCCGCTGAATGTTTATGGCTCCTCGAAACTTGCGAGCGAAACAGCAGTGCTCGAGGCCTGTCCGAACGCCGTCGTGATACGCACCTCATGGGTTTACAGTCCCTACGGCAATAATTTCGTGCGTACAATGCTGCGGCTGTCCGAAACGCAACTGATGGTGAGGGTTGTAGACGACCAGCGCGGGACGCCGACCTCCGCTGCAGATTTGGCTGCGGCCATCCTGGCGATCGTCGAACGGCTTCGGTCGGCCAACGGCGGTGACCATGCCGGAATTTATCACCTCGCAGGTGAGGGGGAAACGAGTTGGCATGGATTTGCGGCTGCCATCTTCGCGAGCCTCGCCCGCCGTGGGCGACGTGTCCCGAGATTGCAGGCCATCACGACGGCAGAGTATCCAACTCCGGCTCGCCGTCCCAAAAATTCATGTCTCGACTCATCCAAGGCGGAGCGCATCTTTGGTGTTCGGCTTCCTCCCTGGCGGTCTTCACTTGAAGCATGCCTCGACCAGTTGGAAATGCCGAAGGAATTGCAGGCATGCTGAAAGGGATCGTACTCGCGGGAGGCAGTGGAACGAGGCTTTATCCGATCACACGAGGCGTGAGCAAACAGTTGCTGCCTATCTACGACAAGCCGATGGTTTATTACCCGCTGTCGACCTTGATGTTGGCAGGTATCCGCGACATTCTCATTATCACCACGCCAATGGATCGTTGTCAGTTCGAACGGCTGCTCGGCGATGGCAGCCAATGGGGTATTCGTCTCAGTTATGCGGAGCAGCACAAACCCGCAGGCCTTGCCGAAGCCTTTATTATCGGCGCCGACTTTATCGGAAGCGATCGCGTGGCCATGGTGCTGGGTGACAACATCTTCTTCGGTCACGGATTGCCTGAGCTGCTCGCGAAGGCGGCCAATCGCCAACGGGGGGCGACGGTCTTCGCGTATCATGTGCGAGATCCAGAACGGTATGGTGTCGTTACGTTCGACAACAATGACCAGCCGGTGCGTATCGACGAGAAGCCAAAGAACCCGGGTTCAAATTGGGCGATCACGGGCCTGTATTTTTTTGACAACGACGTCGTGCGCCATGCCTCTCAAGTCAAGCCGTCCGCGCGGGGGGAGCTTGAAATAACCGACTTGCAGACGTGCTATCTGTCTGCCCGCGCTCTTCACATCGAACGGATGGGACGCGGTTTTGCGTGGCTTGATACGGGAACGTTCGAATCGCTGATCGATGCTGCAAGCTTCGTGCAGACGCTCGAGACGCGGCAGGGGATGAAAGTTGCGTGCCCGGAGGAAATCGCTTTCCGGCTCGGGTTCATTAATCGCGACCAGCTGCTCATCCTGGCTAAGTCATTGGAGAAAAGCGGCTATGGCAAATACCTGACCGACCTGATCGAGCCGGTTTGAAATCGGACACGAGATCTCGGGCGATAGCGAATGACGTGATCAATCGACTCAACCTCGCCGCTGATCTCGCACTTGGTTCACTGGCAGCTACCGGTGATGGCCGGGGCAGCAATATTGGCGAGGCATTCCAGCGCCGTCCGAGGAGCAGGACACAGCGCCTCGTCGGTATAGACAACGTCGTCCCAATAATTGGCGGCGTTGAAGGTAAAGAGTAAAATGCGCTCAATTGACGCAGTCCGGATAGCGCATTGAATTTTAGGTGCGGAGATTATTTCTATTATACCGTTTTAGTTGTCGGGGGAGGACGAAAGGAAACAAAACATGTTTTCGACTCTCAAGGTCCTTCTTGTCCTGTTGGCGGCATCAGGTGTCGCAACTGCTGGCTATGTGTTCAATAATGCTTCGTTGTCGCCCTTCGACTGGGTCTATCAAGGTGGCCCGCCCACCAATTGGAAAAATGGTGGCGTCCATGGCGCTCCAGGACCGATCGTTGGCGCGGGACTTCCTCTCATCGCAGTCGCCTATGGTGTCTACTGGCTGGTAAGGCGCCGTCGCAAAGCGGACTGACAATTCCAGATTTTGGACTGTTTCATACAGCTCTCGGCTGCGACCTCCGCCGCTCGCCGATATGCTGGCTGTCCCAGCGCCCGCGGCCAGCATGGCCATCGTCAGCGGCGGCGCGCCTCCTGCCAGCGCAGGCCGTCTACATGGCAGACACCGGGGTGAACTTTGCGCGGTTTGATCACTACTGTTGGGCACTTCGCGGGCTCAATCGCGAGCAGTAGGCCATCGCCGCCTGCTACGCGGCGCCGCAGAAAAGCCGTGCGTCGTGCAAGAAAACCCAACATTGCTGGGTGTCAGTCTTACACTAGCCAAGACCGATCGTCGGAAAATCAGATCGTATTGATAGCGTACAGGTGTACCCCTTTTACCGCTCTCCCTGATGGATCATCCATCTTCGCAAATTCCTGCGACCAGCGAAATGCCGTCGGCGTCGAACATGCAATCGAAGGGCCGACAGGAACGGTGAGACAGGCGGTCGGATTTTTGAAAATGCTATCAAAAATCGTTCTGTACAAATATCCTTCTTTCGAGGTCGGCGTTTGCTGGGGAAATCGCTGCGCAACGTCTGCCATCATCTCATCCGTGACCTTTTCCTCCGCCTGACGTTTCAAGCAGTCGATCCAGCCGTATCCCACGCCATCGGAAAATTGCTCCTTCTGACGCCACAGGATCTCCTCAGGGAGAAAATCTCGGAAAGCCTCGCGTAATATACTCTTCTCGATCTTCTTACCCGGACACATCTTATCTGCCGGGTCTATTGACATTGCGTAGTCGAGAAATTCCTTGTCCAAGAACGGCACACGCGTCTCGAGTCCCCAAGCAGCTGTCGCCTTATTTGCGCGACAGCAATCGTACTTGCTGAGTGCGAAGAGCTTTCGTACGGTCTCCTCGTGAAACTCTTTTGCTGTCGGCGCCATGTGGAAATACAGGTACCCCCCGAACACCTCATCCGCGCCTTCTCCCGAAAGCACCATCTTGATGCCCATTGATTTTATCTTGCGCGCCATGAGGTACATCGGCGTTGCCGCTCGGATAGACGTAACGTCAAAGGTCTCAAGATGGCGAATGACGTCTCCTACGGCGTCGAGTCCCTCCTGTATCGTGAAGACGATCTCATGATGGACCGTACCAATATGCGCCGCTACTTTGCGTGCATAGTCCATGTCCGGTGAACCCTCGAGCCCGACGGAAAATGAGTGCAACCTCGGCCACCATGCTTCTTCGGTCTCTCCCGATTCTATCCTTTTGAACCGGTGCCGTGCCGCGATTGCAGCTATGAGGGAGGAGTCGAGACCTCCCGATATGAGCACGCCATATGGGACATCGCACATCAGTTGCTGTTTAACCGCTGCCTCAAGTGCAGTTCGCAGTCTTTGCAAAGCGACTTTTTCCGTAGGCACGGTGCGCGCCCACACGGGATCGTACCATTTGACGAACCTTTTTTCGTTCCCCGTATAATAATGTCCCGGCGGAAACTCTTGGACTGACTCGCATACGGCGTCGAGAGCCTTCATCTCGCTCGCGACGTAGGTCGTACCATCGCTGCCCCATCCTATGTAGAGAGGAATGATGCCTACGTGGTCTCGTGCCACGAAGAAGTCACGCGTCTTTTCGTCGAAGAGAGCGAATGCGAAAATCCCGCTGAGCATTTCGCACAACGCAGGCCCATACTCGTCGTAGAGGTACAGAATAATCTCACAATCTGATTTCGTCTTCCATGCATGGGGCCGCTTCAGCTTTTCGCGCAGCGCAACATGGTTGTAAATCTCGCCGTTTACCGCAAGTGCGCGGCCCGCAGTGACATCGAGAAGGGGTTGCGCGCCGTGCTCCACGTCAACGATCGAGAGTCGCTCGTGCGCGAGTACTGCGCGTTCGTTTGCGTATATTCCGCTCCAGTCCGGCCCGCGATGTCTAACCGTCTTCGCCATTTCTAGCGCGCGGGTGCGCACCGATTCGAGCGGTTCCTTGAACTCGAAAATCCCGACGAAGCCGCACAAAGCAATTACCCCGCTATCGTGTTAATCATCACCGGCAGTTTCTCCGACGAAGATTCCGATTTAATTTACCCTGAACTACGACATTCCCCATAGGCCACAACGTGGAAACATTTCTATTATTTACCAGCACATTAATCCGTTTTGGCAACTATCGATAATTTGTTTTCTCTTTGCAACCCGATTAATCTTGGCTTCGCATCGTATATTAAATATTGGCCATCACCAGCAATTATCCATACGGTATATTGATGAATGATAGGGTTTTTCTGAGCTGAAAGAAGTTGACAAACTGCACCCCCTTGACTTGTTCGTCATGCGTTCCCTTTCGGTTTTCGGACGGTCCATGGCGCATAAAGCTGTCCAGGCTGTAATCCTTAATCGCTCAGTGACGGGCCCTTATGCTGCTTCAAGTTTTGGTTGGGGGTGGAATTCCAGGGCAGCAAATGGGCGATGCGGTTGATCGATGACCTGCAATGCACATCGCGAGGGGTCAGGATCAAGACCGTTGAGCCTGGCCGTTTCAACAGAAGTGCATCATAGCCGCCCGTTTGCCGCCGCGGTCGGAGCTGAGCGCTGTTGGGCCGATGTCCTAATGGATCGAGAAATTAATCGAGGGCCTGATCAACGCAATCTGCGCCTACGAGGGAAGAAAGGCCAGCGCTACCAGATGTGTAGAAATACAAAATCTAAGTTTAACGACCCGACCGTTGCGCACGGTTGCCTGCTGATTAGCTAGATCGACTTCGACGTCATGGTGACCAAGCAACGCCTGGTCTAGCGGATAGACTGCTTTGTAGGCAGCCTCCTTCGCTACAAAGAACAATCGACCTCGATAGGGATCAGATTCAATCCTTGCTCGTTCTCGCGGCGTTGTCACGAGGTGTAGCAAATCGGCTGGTAGAATTTCGGCGGGCTCTACATCTATACCCACGCCCTCCAGGTTTTCAGAGCTACCAACCGCGGCAACAGCGACCCGGGAATCATGCGCAAGAGAGCCTAGAACGCCTTTTGGCCAGATTGGCGCGCCTCCGAGCGATTTCGGCAGGGCCGTCATTTCATGTCCCAACCGATGAAGGAGGGCCCGTGCAACTATACGAGCAGCTCCGCTAGCGCGTCGTACTCGAACTGCGCTGCGCTCAAATGCACTTGCCTCCTCGGGCAACAGCGCATGCTCATCACCGACGGTTATTAGTCGATGGCCAATAATTATGCCGGGTGGCGCGAGCGTACGTAGAGATAGCCCAAGTACCTGGTCGTGAGCTAGTGCCATCGCATCGTAACCCGATCTTCTGTTTTTATGCGGTGAAATGCGATGAGCGTCTCTCACCCAGATTGCGCAAGCCAATATTTTTATCATGCAGTCAAGTGTGCGACCACCGGAAAGTTGGGAAAGGCACTCTTGCCAAAAGCGTTGCCGATGCGGCATCGTAGCATCCGAGAGGGTGCCTCAGAGATTCCGCTGAGGGGTACCTTTGTGATTGGTGCGGGATCGTCGGAAGCACAGCTGCCCACGGGTGTAATTCGAGACCGAATCATGACGTACAAATCGCCTTGGATGACCGACGCGACAAGGATCTTTCAGAAGACGGTTTGCCAGTTTATCGAAATGGAGCTTGCGCCCCACCACGCGCGTTGGGCTGAGCACGGTCACCCGGATGCCGAGGCTTGGATCAAGGCGGGCAAGATGGGATTGCTGCTCCCGGACGTACCCGAGGAATATGGGGGCGGAGGCGGGACTTTTGCCCACGAGGCCATCATCATCGAGGAGCTCTCCCGAAGCGGCGTCCACTTTGGCTTCAGCATCCAGAGCATTGTGGCTCACTACATCCTCGCCTGCGGCAGCGAAAGAGCAGAGGCACCGCTGGCTTCCGCGCATGGCCTGCGGCGAACTTGTCGGCGCGGTCGGGTTGACGGAGCCCAACTCCGGCTCTGACCTGCAGGGCATCAAGACCACCGCCCGAAGGGATGGCGGTCACTATGTGATCAACGGCTCCAAGACATTCATCACGAACGGCTGGCAAGCGGGCCTCATCTGCCTCGCCGTGCGGACCGACCCCAAGGCGCCTGGCCCGAAGGCGCTCTCGCTGTTGGTGCTCGAGACCAAGGACCAGCCCGGCTACCGGGTTGGCCGCCCGCTCCAGAAGATCGGCCGACACGCTCAAGACACTTGCGAGTTGTTCTTCGATGGCGTGCGTGTTCCTGTTGGAAATTTGCTGGGCCCAAGCGAAGGCCGCGGTCTGTTCCAGATGATGGATCAGTTCCGCTACGAGCGGCTGTCTATCGGCCTTAGCGCAGTCGGTGCAGCGGAACGCGCCGTGGAAATCACCGCGGGTTACGTGAAGGAGCGAAAAGCATTCGGTAAGCCTCTGCTAGACTTGCAGAACACGCGATTCAAGCTTGCGAAGTGCAAGACTGAGACTCACATCGGGCGCATCTTTGTAGACAATTGCATTCAGCAATTTATCGATGGTCGACTCGATTCCGTCACGGCGGCCATGGCGAAGTACTGGCTAACCGACTGACAGTGCCGGGTTATTGACGAGTGCGTTCAACTGCACGGCGGCTATGGTTACATGCAGGACTCGCCGATCGCGCGCTTCTGGGCCGACAGTCGCGTGCAGCGCATCTACGGAGGCGCCAACGAGGTTCTGAAAGAAGTAGTAGGCTCCTCACTCTGAGTCCAACATTGATGGCCGCAATTAACCGTCTCGTCCATAGCACCGCCATCAACGCTGCATCGTGGCCCTCGGCTACGATCAAGCCCTGACTGGACTCGCCCTCACAGCTGAGAAGGCCGCTTGAAACGGTGGTTGGAATAGCTTCTGGTATTTAAGCCGATCTCAATCGACGATTTGCGCCGTCTGCGGTCTGAAGCTGATTGAGCCTCCCTTGAAGTGACGCAGCGAGGATGCTCACGTTCGGTCCAAGCAACAGATCGTTGACCTCGAAGTCCTCAAGGTGGTGCTCGCGTAGCGTTCCGGCGAATGCTCTCCATAGGTGGGATCGATGCCACGTGTCGGCCGTGGCGAACAGGTCGATCTGGCCCGGGTAGGGTCGCGGCGTGTAGCTGCGGACTGCAGCAACGGTAGCGCTTTCTACCCGTTGCCTCGCGGTCAGTGCGGCGGAGCCGACGACCGCTTGGGCCCTTTGTCGTTCGAGGCGCAGATGCAGCCTGCGTGTGAACGCGCCGGGTGTAAGCGCCTTCGCGTAGCTGGAAAGGCGGACCCACATCAGTGACGCCCGCCCGAACATCGTGGGAAACGGACTCCCGATGAGCGCTAGCAGAGCGACCTCTTGGCCTGCTGCGACGAGTTGTTGCGCCACCTCGAAAGCGAGGGTTCCCCCCGCGCAATGCCCTGCGATCAGGTACGGGCCGTGGGGTCGGTAGCGGCGTATCTGCTCGATTTCGTAACGTGCTAGCGCCTCGACGGACTTGAGTGGCTCCGTGCCGTCCAGGCCCGGTGGCTGGACGCCGATCACGGGCTGCTCCACGTGAAGGTGACGTGCCAATGGGAGGAGGCAGAAGACGTCGCCACCATGGCCAGACACGGCGAAAATCGGCGGTCTGCACCCCTCGGGCTTGATCGGCACGATCGAGGCCGGACCGCTCTTCAGCGCCTCCGCCTGCCGCAGGAAGGCCATGATCTCTTGCTTTTGGCTGGCCAGCGCCTCCCGCAGCCCTGCGTCGAGCGCACCAACTGGAGCACTGCATTTGAGCTGTGCGTCCTCGATCCACAGCCTGACCTCCCGGGCACGAAGCGTCGAGAGAAGCGCGGCAGCATCCATCACAGATCGAACTCCTCACGCGCGCCCGAGGAAGATCTCGAAGCGAACCGGTGGTTTGTCAGCACGAGCATGTCGATCGCTTCCGAACGCCCGGCGATCGTAGGTCGTTCGAACAAAGTTGCGAGTTCGACATTGACATCGAAGGCCGCACGAAGCCGGGCGACAAGCCCGACAGCGGTCATTGACTGCCCCCCCAGATCGAAAAAATCATCCTGGACCCCGATCCCATCCACGCGCAGTAGCTCGCTCCAGATCGCTGCGACCGCCTTCTCCGTCTCCGTCTGGGGCGGCCCGCCTTCGCCGGCACTCGCTTTGGATGGAGCTGGCAGGGCCTTCCGGTCGACCTTTCCATTCGGCGTGAGCGGTAGAGAGTCCAGGAACACAAACTGCGCAGGGACCATATATTCGGGGAGCCTTGTTTTTAGGAATGCCCGCAGCTCCTCCGTGTCAGGTACTTCGCCTTTGCGCGAAACAACGTACCCCACGAGCTGCTTGTTTCCTGGCTCGTCCTCGCGCGCCAGGACAGCGCACGCCTGCACATTCGGTGCCGCCGCAAGGGTCGCTTCGATCTCGCCAAGCTCGATGCGATAGCCGCGGATCTTGACCTGGTCATCAGCTCGGCCCAGGTACTCCATCGTGCCATCACTGCGATATCGGGCCAAGTCTCCGCTTTTATACAAGCGCGCGCCGCTCACGCCGCTGAACCGGTCCGGCAGAAACCGTTCAGCAGTGAGCTCGGCTCTGTTCAAGTAACCGAGCCCCACGCCGACCCCGCCGATGAATAACTCGCCTATTACGCCGGGCGCCACCGGGCGCATGTTCTCGTCGAGGACATAGAGCTGCGTGTTCGCGATTGGCCGCCCAATGGATACAGACCCGCTGCGCGGGTCCGCAGCCTGCACCTCGTGGACGCAGCAGCCCACAACCGTTTCTGTTGGACCGTACTCATTGAACAAACGCGTCGAGGGAGCGTGGTCACGCCACAGCCGAAGGGTTTCGGCAAGGAGGTTTTCGCCCCCGATCACGAACGCCCTTGCCATGCCCGCTGCCTGGTCGTGGCCTATCTGCGTGCTGAGCAGTTCGAGGTGAGCCGGCGTGATCTTGACGAGGCCACGGTTTCCAGCACGTAGAAGGGCGGCCAACAGGTCCTGTGCGCCGACGTCCTCCGGCAACAGCTCCACTTTGCCGCCACCCAGCAGGGTCGTGTAAAGGCTCGTGACCGTTAGGTCGAAAGAGATGGACGTGTGAACTGGAACCGAGTGCCGCGGCTCGACGGCGTAGGTTCTGATGGCCCACCACAGGTAATTGACCAGGCCACGATGAAGAATCATCGCGCCTTTCGGCTTGCCGGTGGAGCCAGAAGTGTACATGACGTAGGCAAGATTTAAGGGGCTGGCGATGGGCGCCGGATTGTCGCTGATGTCCTGACGCATCGGCCAGTCGGTATCGAGGCAGACTACTTTGTCGCCGGATGTAGTCAGTAGCGGGAGGCACTTCTTCTCGGTCAGGAGCACAAGCGGCTGCGCGTCCTCGATCATGAACGACAGCCGCTCCTTCGGATAGGCCGGGTCAAGGGGCACGTATGCACCTCCGGCCTTCCAGACGGCCAACAAAGCCACGACCATTTCCGGCGAGCGTTCGAGACAAACACCCACCAGCACGTTGGGCCCCACCCCTCGTCGACGAAGATGGTGCGCCACCCTGTTCGCCTGCTCGTTCAGCTCTCGGTAGCTGAGGTGGCGCTTCCCAAATACGACGGCAACGGCTTCGGGATCGCGGTCGACTTGAAGCTCGAATAGCTCGTGCGTACAGACCTGCGGGAAATCCGCGTGCGTGTCGTTCCACTGGAGCAACTGCGCCCGCTCGTGTTCTGTCAATGCCCCCCAGGGGTCGAAGCGGTGCTGCTCTGAATTATTTGGTAAGGTTTCCATCAAACTCACAGATTTCCTCCCGACAGGCCCAGCGATGACAAACAAATATCTGAACGGTACGAGTTTGAAGGTCGCATTCTATCACTCGCGCCAAAGCGCGCCCAATTCTCTCCGGGAAATGCTACCCAGGCCCCAAACGAGTCTCGGGATGCGGCGGAACTCTGCCCCGAACGCAAAAATCATAATGTATTCCATTATTAAATTAAATAGATTAATTATGGTAAATCGGCAATCGCGGAATGAACAGATAAATCCAACCGGAAGGCGTACAAGAGCTCTCAAAACATCATCAATTCCCACAACAATTAAAGGGCTACCGTATATTAAGTTTCCGATAGGCGGCGCCATATTTGGGCCGGCGATTATATCCTTCGTTGAGTTTTGGCGTTTGCGGCCGTCGCAAACAAGGATATCGTGAGAACGTAGCAGCGCGACGCTAAGCCCAACGTACACAATGTATCAAAGTGCCCAGGCCGCCATACGAGCGTTAGGCTTCACTCGCGGTGAAATATTTGCGGGCTTATACATTCTTGGTTGCGCCAATGGCTTAGCCGCAAAAATGATTCTGTCGGTCCACCGGCTTGGATGGTTGGATGCCGCTGTTGGCACGTTCGACGTCAGTGTAATCGTAGTGGTTGCGTGCTTCATTGGGATATCGTTGGTTCTGGCCGACAAGACAGGTGACATACATTTGGAAGACCTCGCCCTCGCGATGGTTCTCTTATTAATTGTCGCTCTTCCAATCGGCGCAATGAGCTGGCTGGCCGTGACCATGGTTAGTCTCTACATCTCGCTTTTTACGCAAGCGACCGAGACGCAGCATCGAGGCGCCGTGATTCTTCTCGCCACGACTGTTTCCATGCTCTGGAGCCGCCTTATCTTTGATTTATTTGCCAACTTCGTCCTAGGCGTGGATGCGTCGCTTGTCGGATGGATGCTGGGCACGCATCGAAGCGGAAATATGGTTGAGTTTGCCGATCATTCAGGCACGCTCGCTATCTTCCCGTCGTGTTCCTCGCTGGCAAATGTGTCCTTGGCATTACTGTGCTGGGTCATCATTAGCACGTCTGTGCGGCATGAACGGCGCGCTCAAGATATCCTCTGGTGCCTACTCCCTTGCTCTTCCGTGGTCGCCGTGAACGTCATCGGCATCAGCCTCATGGGATTGAGTTCCGCGCATTACCACATGCTTCACACTCCACTGGCCGACATCGTCTCGAATATTATAATTCTCGTTTTAATTGTAGCGATCAGCGTGCTAGGTGTCAGGCGTGACGTACTCTCCCGCGCTTAACTGGTCGGTTATTATATTGCTTCCGCTGACGATCGGCTGGAAGGGGGCGGGCAAGCCGGAAAATCCGGTCGAAATACAGAACGCAATTGTAGAGTTTCTTACCAAACAGCAATTTGATGTTAGCGTCACGGACGAAAATATGGAATACATGGGCATAATCGACGGCCGGTCGCGCTCGTGCCAATTGCGTGTAGCAAGAGTTTCGCCGCTTGGGCACGAAGCAGATCTTGTTCGCCAAGCGAGCGCTACGAGTGACCGCACATTTTACGTGTTCCGGGGAACTGTTTACCCTGAGCAACCGGTCCGCCTGACGGTCGCGAGTTATTTATGGTTCAGGTTTCTTCGTGAGCTCGGCTTGGTATCGCGCGTTCCCCCGGTGCTCGCCGTCGTCACCTCGTGTGATGCGGAACAGCTGCCTTGGAGCGCACTGGGTTCGCAGGAGCCGCTGTGAGGGCGGCTACCAAACGTACACCAATGCGCATCGCTTCCGGCGAGCTCATCCGCTCGGGCGCCTGCGCCTGGGACCAGAAGGCCTATCCGTTAATCATATGAGCTGGGTTTTCGCACGCCCCGCCTGCTCCGAAGCGTGATCGTCTGCGAGCACAGCCGGCGAATAAACGACGTTGAGTATACGGGCTCATACGGCTTCAGTCTAAATGAAGCCCAATAACATAAATTTTTGCGAGCCAAAAAATATTAGATTAGTATGGTTCGCCTTTGGCCATCGGAACGAAAGTGCAAGTGTAGCACAATGAGAGCACCCGAATTTAGACGAGACCTAAAAATCGCGCTCAGCTTAGTTTATTACGCTGTGCGAGCCATTGTTCGCTACTCGCTTCGCCTGGCAGGACGGCCGTCCACCCACCGGCTTACTATCCTCTACTATCATGGGGTATCACCTGAACATCGACTTAGCTTTGCCCGGCAAATGGACGCTCTCCATCGCAGAGCGCGTATATTGCCGGCATCGTACCGAGGGGAGCTCCCTTCAGGAAGAAAATGTGTCGCAATCACCTTTGATGATGCCTTTGTCAGTGTTGCCGAAAATGCCCTTGCTGAACTCGCTAGGTATTCGCTTCACTCAACGATATTCGTTCCGGTTGGCTGGATTGGGCGAACTCCGGGTTGGGTGATGAAAGACACTGAGCCCGAACTCGCAGAGGTCGTAAATCCGGAGTTGACGGAAGTTGTTATGTCGTCCGAGCAATTGAACGCGCTAAGTCCAGCGCTGGTCTCGCTTGGCTCACATAGTCTAACTCATCCGTCAATGTTGGAATTAGATACAAAGCGGGCGCTAAGGGAAATCGAGGACTCGCGCCATCAATTGGCGGAGTTGAGCGGACGGGAAATTCTCGAGTTTTCGTTCCCGTATGGGGATCACGATGCGTCCACGGTCGCGATGTGCCGTGCAGCCGGTTATGAAACTGTATATTCGATTACGGCCCAGGAGGTCGATACAACAAGTTCCGAGCTTTTGCGGGGCCGGACCGAGGTCGATCCATCCGATGGTCCAATTGAATTCTTCCTGAAGTTCAACGGCGCATATCAATGGATGGGGTACACCGTCCCGTTGAGGAAAACATTGCGGTCCGTGTTCGGCAAACGCGTCCCAGGCGTCCGGGTCCAGCCTCACTGAATCCGCCATCCAGCAGCGGCCGCCGGGCCGGTCTGTCGCATCGCGATGCGCCTGAAATCCTTCGGATCATCATCCGGTGACGAACGGAGGGAGGATGTCACTCCCTGTTCAGTCGTGGAACCTTGGCAGGCCTGTTTCCCCCTTCATTCCGGCCACTAGTCCCTCCACGGCAGCCTTGAAATTCCTTGGAGAAAGGGCAAAGAGATATGCGGTTGCGTATAGGAATCCCATAAAAATCGCTAAGGGCAAATACCGGTGCCAATGCATGCGAACAAAGTGGAGGTGATTTCGGCTTTCGAGATACACTGAAAGCCGGGATCTTTCAGCGCGGCCTCCGGCCGATCCGATCGTTGTGCCACCCGTATGGGGTACAATAGAGTCGCGCGCGTACCCCAAACCGTGCTTTTTTGCCCGGATGGACCAGTCCGCGTCCTCGTAAAACAGAAAAAATCGCTCATCCATCGGACCGATTTTCTCGAGACATGCTCGCGTGACATACATCGATCCGCCGGCGATGCAATCGAGAGCGGCCTCGATCGCCTGCAGATCGATGGGTCCATTGACTGGCTCCCCAAGGCCGATAAGGGCAAGGTTCGTCCGTAGCTTGCGCCAGCGATGGCCGGCGCGGCAATGAACGAAATTGCGGTTAACGGAAGGCACGATGGTGCTGCCCACCATTCCTTTGTTGCCTGCGACGGCGCGCTCAACCAGGGCCCGCAACGCGCCGGGTTCAGGTTCGGCGTCCGGATTGAGTACCCAGATTCCCTCCCAATCCGAGATCGGTAACAATCGATCGATCCAGACATTGATGCCGCCGGCGTAGCCAAGATTCTGCGCGGCACAGCCAATCCATACCCGCGAGGGCCGGTCTTTGAGCGCGAGGCACTTGACGTCAACTAGCCGCCCCGAAGAGGAGACAAGCGGATCCTGCAAGTCATCCGAAACGGTGATGCACGGTCCTTGCGGACCCATCAATGTATCGCACAGCTTGTGGAACGATTCACTCCCACCGTTTTCGCAAACGAAAATGTCGAAGCGTTCCGCCGTCGAACGGGAGAGGGCTGTCAGGCACGCTTGCACATCGTGCGGGTTGCGAAAACTGACGATCAGAATCGCCACGCGAAAACGGTCTGGGTCGATCACTCAGAACTCCAATTTTTTCGACACTGACATCTGTAAGTGGTGTCCGAAAGAAAGCTGTCGCACGGATGCGCAAGTGGGAGAGGTGTTCAGGTGTTCCGTGCCACAGCTCTCGGACATCTCAAGAACGTTTCCATCAAAGGGATTTCCGATGAAGAGTTATCATTGGAGCATGGGAATGCGCAACTAGACGATCGATTCCATGAAACCGGCATCGATGGAACTGGAAGCATGTTTATGGATTCCTCGTTTGAGATTGGCTGAACGAGGAGTGGTGTCATGGCAGGATGGCGGCAGGCGGTCGAATTGGCGATGAACGACGGCGATGTTGCGAGCTTGTTGACCATTTCGCGCTCGCGAACCGAGCCGGCGAGCCGGGTGGAGCGTGCGCAAATGCTTCTGGCTTATCGCGACAACCCATCGTTTGTTGCGGTGGGACAACGGTTGGGCGTGCATCATCAGACGGTGCAACGCTGCATCGAGCGAGCGCTGGCTTATGGGCCGTTGATGGCGCTCGATGACCGGCCGCGCCCCGGAAAGGAACCGACGATCACGCCGGAGGCGAAGGCCTGGCTGGTGTCGCTGGCCTGCCGCAAGGCGAAGGAGCTTGGCTATCCGCACGAGCTGTGGACGACGCGGCTGCTGGCGCGCCATGCGCGCGAGCACGGGGCGGCGGCGGGGCACGAATGTCTCGCCAATCTGGTGCAGGGAACGGTGTGCAAGATCCTCGGCCAAGAGGAAGTCAAGCCGCATAAGGTGCGTTACTATCTGGAACGCCGCGATGCCGAGTTCGAGCAGAAGATGGCGGAGGTTCTGTGCGTCTATCGCGAGGTCCAGATCCTGAAAAAGGCCGCTGCCAAGGCGAAGAAGAAGGCGAAGAAACCGGGCAAGCCGGTAGCGATCGTCTCCTACGACGAGAAGCCGGGAATCCAGGCGATCGCTACCACAGCACCGGATTTGCCGCCGGTGCCTGGCACCTACGCGACGTTCGCGCGCGATTATGAGTACAAGCGCCATGGCACGCTCAGCCTGTTGGCCGGAATTGATCTGCTCACCGGGAAGGTCCATGCCCTGGTCAAGGAGCGTCACCGCAGCCGCGAGTTCATCGAATTCCTCAAGCTTCTCGATGCCGCTTACCCGGCCAGTACGGCGATCAAGCTGATCCTCGACAACCATTCGGCGCATATCTCCAGAGAAACCCAAGCTTGGCTCGCCGCTCAACCGGCGGGCCGCTTCGAGTTCACCTTCACACCCAAACACGGCTCCTGGCTCAACCTCATCGAGGGCTTCTTCTCCAAGTTCGCCCGCTCGGTCCTGCGCCACATCCGGGTGACCTCAAAACAGGAGCTCAAACAACGCATCATGGCCGGCATCGAGGACTTCAATCGATATCCGGTCATCCACACTTGGTCCTATAAACTCGCCGAGGCCGCTTGATATGATTCGAACCACGAAAACGCTGACCTAGCCTGTGGTTCATTGCCAGAAACCAGCGGAAGAGCGCTTATGGGGTGGGGGGCGCCGTGGAGGGGTAGCCAGAAAAAAGGAAGCGCATGAGCGGCCTCAATAGCAAACGATAGCACGTTGAACGGCCGTTGCTTGGTCAGCAGGTTCGCGCTGCGACGCCTTCGAACTTGGCTTCACGGCTGTCACTAAGGCAAAATTCGAGCGAGGCATTGGGCCCTGCATGCGCATCCATCCCACGTGACTACAATTAACCAGACACGTCGATTGTCGGACCCTCACCCACAGCGATAGTCAACCCCGCCCATTTGCCTTTTCAGCCGACTTGGCTAAATAATCGAGCTCCGAGGTAGCCGGCGCAAATATGACAGTTTAACTTTCAGCGGACATCCGATGAACAATCCAGATATTTCCAAGACAGCAAATTCACCCCTCGTGGACTATGCACTGAAGGGACTGGACCTATGTTGGGTTCCGGAGTTCGGCCGATGGTCTCATATCTATCACTTGGATAACCGAAACCAGCCGAATGAATCTGTGCCCCCAAGTGACGTGTTTTATACGCTTAACGTGCTCCTGGGGATGGCTCGGGTGCGGCGCGTTCCGCGAAACATTAATCTATCGGAGACGTTTCAGCAAAACGTCCGCCATCTCCTGACACTGCCTGTGTCCAAATATGCCTTTGGTGTCGCGCTATGGGCGGGGGCAGAACTCCGGTTGGCGCTTCCCGACGACGTTCTCCATCATATCGATGGGACGCTTTCCGACAAGAGTCAGTGGCGGTCCTTCCGCGCTCAAGATCTTGGCATGATAGTAGTCGGCGTGGTGGCCCAGGCCAAGGTGGATCGAAAAAAATGGTCTCCGATGGCGACTGGACTGTTCGCATTTCTGCTCGATCGGTATTATTCCCCATCGGGACTATTCTTCGATGCGGCCTTCGGTCCACGGCGGCGGTACGCATCTTTTGCGACTCAAACCTATCTGCTGCTCGCCTGCTACGCTTATGGTGAGCTGATGAACGATGATCGGGCAATTCAAATCGCGAATACATGCACTCGGAAACTGATTGAACGGCAGGGTCCCAATGGCGAGTGGCCGTGGTTTTTCGACGCTGCAAGCGGACGGGTTCTCGATTTCTACGAGGTCTATTCGGTTCATCAGTGCGGCATGGCTCCGGCATTCCTCGAGCTCGCAGAGCAGCACGGGGTCTTGGAAGCGAGAAGCGCTATTATCAAGGGATTCAATTGGGTCTTAGGCCAAAATCAGCTGGCTACACCCATGCTCGTGCCCGATCTGCATTTGACCATTCGGTCACAAGTACGAAAAGGCGAGCTGCACACGAAGAAGCCGAGAGTGTTTCGTGCTCTTCGAAATTCCATGCTGCGCCATGAGGCTGTTTTGATCGATCCTTCTGAACTTGAACTTCGTCTCGAATGTCGTAGCTACGAGTTGGGATGGATCCTGTGGTCATTCGGCCAGCGTTCCGACTTTCCGGAGTTGACCCACAATGAGATGTTCATCGAGTCATGCCAAAAAGTAAGCTAGTTTCATGGTATGTCATTATAAACGTCGGAGTTGATAACCGTTAAATCCCGGTTCCACCGGACTTGTCTGCGCGACATCAACAGAAAGACCATCTTGTACGCGCGATACCAACGTACCGCTATAAGTACGATTATTGCTTTGACGCGTGGCAACACTCCATGGATGCGATCGCTGGTGATGACCTTGCTCCAATCAACAACCGGCGAAAGCAGGACCGCTAAAGCACGAAGCACCCATCGAGCTTGCCACGTTGCGTTCTTGCTTCCCGCATTCACGGCATGCTGTATGTGACGATCCCATTTGACCAATAATTCTCGAAGCGATTGACGTGCGGGGTGAAACACGATCATCCCGGAAACATAGCGGAAAGTGTAGCCTGCAGCGCGCGCGCGCTGACCCCATTCAACGTCCTCAGCAACGTCGATCCCCCGAAATGGGCCAATATTATCGAAATCCGATTTGCGCACGATTAAATTGCCAGTCCCGCAAAAGCCATGTTGCTCGATGTAAAGCTTGAAGCGGTACGCAAACACGCTCTCATACGCTTCGAGAGCAGTAATCGCCGTATTGGGTTCGCGCCAAATCTGAACATCGCCGCCCAGAATTGTCCGCTGCGGCGCGCCTTGGAGTGTACGGAGAGCGCGGTTAAGCCAGTCTGGATGCGCGCGGCAGTCGGAATCCGTGAATGCAAAAATGTCGGCGCTCGCCGCTTCAGCGCCGCGATTGCGCGCTGGGCCAGGTCCAGGTTTTAATTCTTGCAATAACAGTGTTCCCGGATATCGCTCGATTACGGCCCGGGGAAGCGACGTTGAGCCGTTATCGACGACGATGACTTCGAATGCAGAGCGTTCGAGGGTCTGCGAATAGAGGCTGCCGAGGCAGGCTTCCAGTCCGTCGGGCTGATTGAGATGAGGGATGATGACAGAGATCAGCGGCTTTTTCGGTTTCATATCTGAGGTCCAACGGCGCCCGACAGCTTATTTTGCCCATTAATTTAACTAAGAGATTATCAGTGCTCTTGACAAGATAATATTATAATTAAATAGATGGGGCTGCGATATTTATATGGTCAGTATTTAATTGGGTTTGAGGAGCCTAGCATGCGCGCAGATTTGCTGGGATGTTCTGTCGACGTTTTGACGATGGCTGAAACCGTCGAGCGTGCCAAAGTGGCAATGCGCACCCGAGGACGGTTGCAGCATGTGGCCCTGAACGTCGCCAAATTCGTAAATATGCGTTCGGATCGGATCCTCCGTTCCGATGTGATGGGAAGCGACGTCATTGGGATTGACGGTATGGGCATCGTTCTTGGCCTGCGGTTGTTCGGAGTTCCGGTAAAGGAGCGCGTTGCCGGCATCGACCTGTTCTGGGAGGTTATGACCGTCTGTGCCAGGGATGGGTTCCGCCCGTTCCTTCTTGGCGCTACGCCGGATGTTCTACATCGGGCTGCCGATGTCATTGTCGCTCAATTCCCGTCGATACAACTTGCCGGATTGAGGGACGGCTATTTTAGCCCGGATCAGGAGGCCCAGGTCGTCGAGCAGATTACCAATAGCAAAGCGGATTGCCTGTTCATTGCTATGCCGACACCTCGCAAGGAACGCTTCCTTTCTGCTTACCGAGACCGCTTGGATGTGCCGTTTATCATGGGCGTCGGGGGGTCGCTTGACGTGATCGCCGGTTATGTGCGGCGAGCCCCCCCAATCATGCAGTCGATGGGGCTCGAATGGTTATATCGAATTTACCAGGAGCCGCGCCGCATGTGGTGGCGATATGTCAAGACAAATACCCTTTTCGCCGGAATACTGATTCGTGGCATTTTAGATCAATATAGCGTTGGCCTTCGCTGGTTGTCTCGGTCCGGCTGAGGAGGCTGCCGCGGGTGTCGAAGCGGATTTTTGTTTTGTTCGGAACGCGGCCGGAAGCCATCAAGCTTTTTCCGGTCGTGAAAGAACTGCAGGTCCAAGATGCGATCGACGTGATCGTATGCGTTACTGCCCAACATCGCGAGATGCTGGATCAGGTTCTCAAGCTCGTGAATATCGTCCCCGATATCGATCTTGACCTCATGGAAAAAAATCAATCTCTGGACAAGCTCAGCGCCCGGATCCTGCTCACGGTGGGCGAAGCGCTCGACCGGACACGTCCGGACAGAGTGGTCGTTCAGGGTGACACCGCCACGGCAATGGTCGGGTCTCTTGCGGCGTACTACCGGCGCATCCCGGTGTCGCATGTGGAAGCAGGCCTTCGCAGTGGCAACATATATGCTCCCTGGCCCGAGGAGGTGAACCGCAAGATTGTCGGATCGATTGCAGATCAGCACTTTGCTCCGACCAAACTTGCTGCGGAAGTTCTGCTAAAGGAAAATGTGCCCTGTGAAAGGGTGCATGTGACCGGTAACACTATCGTCGATGCGTTATTGGCTACCCGGGAATTGATCGCGTCCGATCCTGCGCTTGCATGCCGCTGGGATGACCTCAAAAGGCGTCAGGGAAACCGTCGCATCATTCTGGTGACCACGCACCGGCGCGAAAACTTTGGCGGCGGAATGGATCGGATTGCCGATGCGCTCCTGCAGATTCTCCAGCGGGAAGACGTAATGATTGTCCTGCCGATGCATCTCAATCCGAATGTGCGGGACGTTTTGCAAGCTCGTTTGGCCGGGCACCCGCGCGCCGAAATCATAGCCCCTCAGGAATACGCCGACTTTGTCGGCCTGCTGTCGCTTGCGCATATTGTTCTGACCGATTCGGGTGGTATCCAGGAGGAAGCGCCTTCGCTCGGAAAACCGGTCCTAGTCATGCGCGATACTACGGAGCGGCCGGAAGGCATCCTCGCGGGCACGGCGCGTCTGGTGGGAACGGACCGCGATCGGATTGTTGCGGAGACATTTTCGTTGCTCGACGAGCCGATGCATTATTTGGAAATGTCGCGTGCACACAATCCGTTCGGAGACGGCCATGCGAGTGCGCGAATTGTGAAGGTGATGCTAGATGCCTGAATTCCAGAACGTTGTTGTGGTCGGGTTGGGGTATATCGGGTTGCCCACGGCTGCCGTCATTGCCAGCCGCGGAATGCGGGTTCTTGGGGTCGACGTCAACGAACGCGTCGTTAAAACAGTTGCTTCCGGCGCTATTCACATTGCGGAACCTGACCTTGAAGGACTTGTCCAGAAGGTTGTGTCTTCCGGGTCACTCAAGGTCGCAACGGAGCCCGAGGCGGCAGACGTATTCATTATCGCCGTGCCAACTCCCATCGACGGGGACAAGCGTGCCGACCTAGGAAGCGTCATGAAATCTGTCGACAGTATTGCCGGGATGCTGCGCGCCGGCAATCTTGTAATTTTGGAATCGACAGTTCCGATCGGGACGACGGAAGAGATAGCAAAGAAGATCGCGCATGTTCGTCCCGATCTGAGGGTGGGAATGGCCGATGGATCTGAACACGCCATTTCGGTCGCCTACTGCCCCGAGCGGGTCTTGCCCGGACGCATTCTCTCTGAGTTGGTCAACAACGACCGTTGTATTGGAGGCGTAACGTCACACTGCGCCCGGCGAGCGCAGCGGTTTTACAAGACTTTCGTCCGAGGCGCGTGTATCGCAACGAGTGCGCGCGCGGCCGAGATGGTCAAGCTGACCGAAAACGCGTACCGCGATACCAATATCGCATTTGCAAACGAGCTCTCTTTGATCTGCCATCGTTATGGGATTAACGTGTGGGAAGTCATCGATCTCGCCAATCGACATCCTCGCGTCAACGTCTTGCGCCCCGGCCCGGGAGTTGGTGGTCACTGCATCGCGATCGATCCCTGGTTCATTGTCGAGTCGGCACCTGATCTCGCGCGTCTAGTCAAAACAAGTCGCGAAGTGAACGATTCGATGATTGCTTGGACCGTTGAACGGGCGACCGCACTGATCGAGGAACATCCCTATGCCAACGTCGCCTGTTGCGGCTTGGCATTTAAGGCAAACGTTGATGATCTTAGAGAGAGCCCCGCATTGGAAGTCGCGCATCAGCTTGCCTCCCGTTACGGCGCTCGCATCAAGATTGTCGAGCCATACATCCGCAAGCTGCCTTCACAAATTGCGGAGCATGGCGCCGAGCTAACAGACCTAGATGAGGCAATTCGGACTTGCGAGATTGCAATTGTGCTCGTCGACCACGACCATTTCAAAATGATCCCCTTAGCAGAACGGCGTCACCTAGCGGTGATTGATACCCGTGGGATTTGGCAGGATATGCCGGTGCGGGATATGAGCGCTGGGGGCTCTTCGTGAGGGAAAGCTTGTCAGGTCGCCGTCATCTTCGTAAGCGTCGATGATAATCAAAAAGACGCAAACGATCGCGTCAGCGCATTTGCCTTGGCCGCGCAAGACTCAAGCTTCGATAGAAGAAAGGTCGGCACGGTTGGCACTCGAGGTCAATGATTGACCCGATGACGGTGACGCGTAAGTAAGTATATGATCAATAATGTAAGGAACCAAATTTCCCGGCACAGATCGCTTGCATGACTGTGGATTGCGGATGCAATTGGGCGGTAAATCGACGCCCAATCAACATGGGCCGGCGGCGTTCCGCTGGTCGCAGGAGTTTGCGAAGATGGACGATCCATCAGGGAGAGCGGTTAAAGGTGTGCATCTTGACGCTATCAGTACGGTGTGACGCTCTTCACGGTTGTCTTTCTTTCACTCCTGTCTTTCTTTCACTCCTGTCGTTCTCTGATGGAAGGACAATCCAATGCAGCATTGACGATTGAATCTTCACGCAAGGAAGCGTCTCTTGATGACGGCCATTTGGCTCTGAATGGATATTTCCGATAGCTGGAATCTTCTCGCGAGGCGGCAAAAAAGCAAATTATCAAAGTCACATCGATTTTCGTCACGCTGGATCAAACGATGTGATGCCGCTATACCACCAAAGCGGAGCAATCTGATGCGCAAATTTATTCGGATGGTTGCCGCATTACTTTTATTGCCTTCCGGTACTGCGTACGCCCAGCCTTTGGGAGGGGGGGGGTCCGGGGGTTTTTCTTGTGCAAGTTCATTTGTTGATGGGTGTCCAGGTGCGCCTGTTGCGGCTATTCAGCTTCCCACAATACTCAATCATTACGCCACACGTCCTCCATGGAAGGTCGCTGGTGTGGATTACGCCGTTGGAGTGCCTGTCGGTGTGGTCCTGAAAGATCCAGAAGCAGTAGGCGTCATTCCCAGCGGCGCCACGATCGACATCCGCAACCACACAATTACGGTGACGGGCGCCAACGTCACGTTGGATAGCTTCGATTTCGGACTGCACAACGGCTACACGGTCATTGTCCACGCGGCCGGCACCACAGTCAAAAACTCGCACTTCTTGGTGGGGGCAAACGCCGGCACTCTTGGTACAGTACTGAGCTCCAACTCCTCTTGCAGCGACCTAACTCTGTTCAATAACGAGTTCGACGGGGCCAACATCGCCGTTACGCCGCAGGAGGGAACGACTATCAGCATCTTCTGTTCTGGGACCTTCACCGTCCAGTACAACTACTTCCATAACTCGGGCGGTGACATGATCGACATTAGCAAGAGCACGACTGCCGAGGTTGATGTTATCCGGTATAACTTGTTCAAGGACATCGGTGTCAACACTGGGCACGAGGACACGATCCAGTGGTTCAACAGTACCATAGGGTCAGGAAGCGTCGTCAGGTTCAACACCGTTTACCAGACTGTCAACAAGCCGGGTCCGGGTAACGGATTGCTTGTCGAGCTATCCGAGGGCTCGGCCGCAACGATGACAGGATTGGACTCATCCAACAATACGGTCATTAGTCTAGCCGCATGTTCGACCTGCAATTGGGGTGTGGGCTTTTACGCTGCACTAGGCGGCGTTGCTGATCATGTTTCCGTCAGACATAACTTCATCGATCCTACAGGAATCAATCTGTTTACGGCGTCTCCATGGTTCGGCAATGGTCAGAAGCCAGGGGCGGCCACTAGCAACCTCGCGCACCCGATGGCGATGCACGACCTTACAAACATGGTGAGTGGAGCCAAGGTGCCGGTTCCAAGCTTCAGCAGTCCATCAGCTCGCGGATATTACGTCTATCCAGACCTTTCAGGTTACACGCCTTCGTTAAGTGATATCTTCGCTATCGTGCCGAGTCCTACATCCGGCGACATTACGACTGGAAACACGATCACGTTCACGCTGGATATGGTACGGGCGACGTGGACCGTTACGGGTACGCCGACCATTTCATTGAGCAGTGGCGGTACCGCTTATTACAGCAGCGGTTCTGGATCAAATTCATTGGTGTTCACCTATACGGTAGGCGCTGGACAGACGGCGACCAACTTGGCTGTGACCTCCATCAATTTGGCAGGGGGCACGATCAAGGACTCCGTGGGCAATGCAGCAAACTTGTTCGGCCCATTAACGACCTTTGCCGGCCTAAACGTAAACTGACAACAGGCTGAGGAAAGACATGAGGTTCTACACCACCGAAAGCTGGGGCCTAATATTAGTCCTCCGCATGACTTGACCCAACGACCGCATCCGCGCCCCCTTACGTCATCGTGGCGAAGACGCAGCGATACTTCGCCGCCCGGATCGGGGCCTCAGGCGGTGGGCAGATGAGTGGCAGCCCTGCCGTCGCGCAAGCGGCTTCGCTCAATCGCCCATGCGTCAAAAGTCAGAGCCGTTGGTATAAGGTCCGGCGAACCACTCGTCGGAATATCCTGCAAGCCGATAGATGAGCAGACCGAGCCATTCATGGACGGCCACGTCGACGCGCCGTAGATTCTCCGTTGCGGGCGCAGAAGGCCGCCATAAATCGCGCCAACCATGCGTGCGCCAACCAACCGGAAAGGGGATTACGTTGAACCCCGCCTTTCGAAAGGCACCCATTGCCCGAGGCATGTGAAAGGCGTTTGTCACCAGCAGCCATCGTGAATGTGGCGAGGGATGGACCAATTGGGCTGTGAAGCGGGCGTTTTCTTCAGTGGTGAGCGATCGCTCCTCGATCGAAATGCGGTCGGCGGCGATGCCGAATGAGACGAAGTACCGCTTGGCAACAGCGGCCTCGCTTAGCCCAGGGTTCGATGGATCCGTGCCGCCAGAAAAAACGATCTGAGCTTTGGGATAACGAAGGGCGAGGCCGGGTATAACGGCCATCGGGTCACTATCTTCTTGGAGAAGGATCGTGTTCATATACCCATGGATTCGCGTGTCATATGACCCGCCGAGAACTATGATCCCATCGATCCCTTGGTCCGGAAATCTCATTTCCGGGAACCGTTGTTCCAGTGGGGTCAAAAGCATGTTTCCGAGCGGTGACAGCGCAGCCGCCACCACCGCGGCCAGCGCGCCCCCGGCGACAATTGCGCCAGTGGGGCGCCGAAAGACCATCAGCACAAGCCCAAGCACCGCCAGAGAGACAATGACATTTGAAGGAACGGAGAAAAACCCTACAGCTTTCGAAAGTGCAAAATGCATTGCGACATCCTCTCAAGGAGCTATCTCCGATTTTTGGTGACGGCCTGATCGGTCAGGCGGCGGGGGTTGTGGGCTGACGGTCGGCCGGCTTTGCGACCACCTCGAGCCTCGGCGAATTTCACACCGAGAATCAGTTTTGGCAACTGGTTGCGGTCGTCAAGAGGTCGCCAATTTTTCTGCGCGGCGTCGATCACTTTGAATACCATGGCTAACGCGGTACGGTTCGATAGGCCGCCCCTCGACCGGATCGTGCTGTGGCGCACGGTTGCGAACGTGCTTTCGAAGGGGCTCGTGGTCCGCAAATGCTTCCAATGCTCGGCCGGGAAGTCATAGAAGTCAGCAGCATATCGCGATCCTTGTTCAAGCATTCTCTCCCTGACGATATTCATGCACTGCGGGCCTTGCACGGGCGAGCGCCCCTTCGGCGCTCGCCCGCCCGATACGCGCAGCGATTGAACGCCATTGCCAAGCGCGAAGCGGCGATTGCCGAGCGCGTCGTGCGTTTTCGCAACTATAATGGCGAGCTGCATACCGCTGACAAGGCGGCGGCTGTCGTGCCAATGCTGCCGCACAGAGGTCACTAGACGCGCTACATTGTGCTTTCGAATGATGATACGACAATGTTTATCTCGGTTGGTTGAAAGGAAATCTGCGATGTCACTCCATTTTTTTGTCCGGGGCTTATCGCTGATATCGTTTAGCGTTGCTCAATTGTTTTATCCACTAGCTCGAACTCTAATCTTAGCGCGAATCCTCAGCAGTTTCGAGTTTGGCTTTGCATCGGCCCTCTCCGCATCCTATTCGACTTTCGAACTTATAACCGATATCGCAATTCACCGCTTCGTTCTTGCCAGCCCCCGCAGCGAATATCAGGAGGCGCTGGCAGGGGCACACGGGCTCTCCATAATACGAGGCGCTGCAGCTGGCATGCTGGCGTCCGCTGCAGCTCCTGGTCTTGCCTATATGATGTCGCTACCAGCTGATTGGATGAGTTTCGCCTGGCTTGGATTAGCAATTTTCACCAGATCGTTTGAGCATTTCGAAGTAAGGGTCGCGGAACGGGACTATCGGTATAATGCACAGTTATCAGTGAACTTGGTCTCTAATGGAACTGCATTGGCGGTGATGATTGCAACTTGGTTGTACGTTCAGGATCACACGATCTATATAGCAATGCTATTTGCGCAAAATATCTCGTACGTTCTGGCAAGCCATTGGCTCGCCAAAAGCCCTTATCGTCTTGATTTCCGGTCAGCGTATTTTCGCAAAGCTGCGCGTTTCGCATATCCATTGGTCCTGAGCGGCGTCGGACTCGCCGCAGTTAGTCAAGGCGATCGGCTATTGGTCGGCTCGGTTCTCGACCTGCCGACATTAGGCGTCTACTCTGTAATGATGCTAACTGTAACTGTTCCCATAGGAGCTATTGGACAGATCTTCAGCTCCCTTGCTCTCGCCGGGCTGCATAACGCTGCTGCGGATCGGGAGCGCCTTCAGTGCAGGCTCCTATTGTATATGCGCATTATGCTTATACTGGGTGTGTGCTTCTCGTTCGGCCTTCTCGCTTTCATGAACGTCCTCGTTCCATTCGTGTTCGGACCGCGGTTCACAGTTGCGGAGGGTATCGTTGCTCTGCTTGTTGCGGTAAGCTTTTTAAACATTGCGCGTTCTGAACCGACAACTTCAGTGCTTCTCGTCAATCATAGGACGCGCGCCTTGGCATTCCTTAGCTTGTCTGCTGTGCTTGGCCTGCTCGTCGCGACCGTTCTTGCGCTGTCGTACCGTAACCTTTATATGGTGGTATTGGGCAGGTTAATCGGCGAAATTGTTGGGTTCGGCATAACGATGACGATCTTACGGGGTTACATCGGGGAGCTCGGATGGCGTCCGTTTATCGGGAGTTGGTGGGCCGGAGGCTGGCTTGTTGCTGCAATTATTTTTGATGTGTTTTATCCCTTGCCGGAAACCTCCTCTTTGCGCCTTGGCGTACTTGCCTCTCTTGCGATGCTCAGTATCGGGGGGCTCACAATCAACCTGCGCTCGATGATGGTTCGAGCTTACGGTCGTTCATCCTAACGCAAAACTGGAGATTTCGCCTCACCACGGCGAAAGGCTGAAAGAATGTTGTCATTTCGTGAAATGGCGAAGCGATGGTTGCCAGCGTTTGTTAGAGATATATTGCGGGAGCACCTATTGCCTCCGCCGGAGGAAGATGTTGTCCTTCACGACTATCAAGTCGCGTTCGAACTTAGCAAGCAGCGCCGACTTTCGTTAGTCATACCGACCATCGCTACAGGCAAGGCATTTGGCGGAGTCATGACCGCCATCGAGTTCTTTCTTGAAATCGGCAAGCAGACGGGAGCGGATCTTCGCATCATCCTCGATAATCCGGAGCCATCCAAGGACACGAGCCTTGTTGAGAAGCGCGCGCAGGCTTTGGGTCTCGAGCCGAACGATGTCGAGATTGTGCAACGTACGGAAAAAACTCCAGTCATAGGAGTTCGTTGCAACGATATTTTTGTGACATTCAACTGGTGGATAACGCTGAATATGTTGCCAGTGCTTCGGTCACAGAAGGAGCACTTTCAGCAACCCGCACTCCCATTTCTTTATCTGATTCAAGAATACGAGCCTCAGTTCTATCCGTTCTCGGCTACTCATATGCTTGCAAGACTCGCGTTCGAGCCGCCGTGGCCATGCTGGGGGATTTTCAATAGCACCGAGCTCTATGATTACTTTAAGTCTCAGGGGCATCAGTTGGAGCGGGCTTTCGTGTTTGAGCCAAAATTGTCAACCGCTCTCCGGCCTTTCTTGACCAAAGAAGATTCGCGCAGGGCGAAGCGCATCCTCGTCTATGGCCGACCGGGTATCCCCCGCAATTGTTTTTCCGCCATTCAGAAAGGGGTAACACTCTGGGCCAAACGGTATCCTGAATACATCGACTGGGAAGTTCTGTCCGTCGGACTGCCGCATAGGCCATTTCCGCTGGGGGATGGCCGTAGGATGCGATCGGTTGGAAAATTGCCCCTGGAGGCGTATGCAGAATTGTTGCGAGAAACCGCAGTCGGATTGTCCCTGATGTCGTCTCCCCATCCGAGCTATCCTCCGCTCGAGATGGCTCATTTCGGGATTATCACGATCACTAATCGGTACGCCAACAAGGATTTGAATTCGGCTCATGATAACGTCATTTCGATAGGTGACATCAGGCCTGAGGCAATTGCTGAGGCGATCGCAGCGGCCTGCAAAAAATTCGAGACAGCACCAGATGCGGGCGTGCTTGGAAGAACGCACATGAAGTCCTTTCTGCTTCCGGGTCCCTTCGATTGCATCGATGAATTGGGTAAGGCGCTCACAAGCGGCCCGTGGAGTGGGCGAGATTGTAGCTAGCTTACGGCTGTACTTTCGAATGGCGAACGTACGCCCCAAAAACAATCGTCATCCAGACGTAAGGCCGCGCCCGGGCCGCACAGGGGTCACAACCATTTGTTTCTCGAAGCTGTGCTGTGGATGGCGCCCCCTGTGGCATGATGGAATTGGACTATCGCTCTACGCCAAGCGACTGGACCGTGGCCGCTTTGTCTGGCCGACGACGGTGGACGGTGTGGTGGCGCTGACTGCAGCGCAGATGAGTTATCTGCTGGAGGCGATCGACTGGCGCAATCCGCAGCACACCTGGCGGCCGCAGAGCGCGGGATAGTGGTAAAAAACCGGCGTGGACGACAAAAAAGGGCGCCTCAAATCACTGATTTTGTGATTCCATCAGGGGCATGGATGCCGGCCCTGAATCGCTGCCAGATGATATCGACGCGTTGAAGGCGGCATTGGTTGCCGCACGTGCCGAGGTTGCGTCGGTTCGCGCTCAGCGCTCCGACGACCAAGCGCTGATTGTTCATCTGAAGCTGCAAATCGAGAAGTTCAACCGCGATCGCTATGGTCCGCGCTCGGAGCGCACCGCGCAGCTGTTGGATCAGCGTAAGCGGCCTTCTGACCACACGGGTCAGTGGGGCTTGCAATTAGGCGCGACCGCAACAGCGTTTGTATTTCTTTCCTGAGCCGCAGGGGCACGGATCGTTGCGCCCGACTTTGCTTCGGCGAGGGAGCGGTGCCGGGCGGCTGGCGGCTTCACGGATGCTGGCGAGCCTGCGCAGGAGGAGGATCATGCGCGGGATCAAGGTAGCGTCCTCGTCGAGCCTGTCGTCGATGTCGTCAGGGATTTCGAGAGGCTCGAGGTTACCGAGGTCGAAGAAGCCGACAAACGGCGCAATGATGATCTTGGTCCGCTCGTCCTCTGCGAGCTTGCTCCAAGTCTCGGGCGCAAGCTCCATTGCCTTCCAGAAGCCGCGGACCCAAGCGCGCACGGCGTCGTGTGTCGGCTTCTGGTCGCCCGACAGGAACAGGGGCCGATAATCGACGATACGATCGGCCTCCAGTCGCGCCAGGCTGAGGTCGATATCCCCGATGAGGGTGTTGTAGTGGATCATCACCGCGCCGAGGACGGTTTTGATCTGCGCGTCGTCCTCGAAGATCGGTTCGTCGTCGCCCCATAGCTGAGCCATCCACGCGCTCGGCGGGATCGGGGCCGCTTGCGGCGTCACGACGATGCCGGTCAGGTAGCCATCGAGTTCGAGCGGAGACATCGCCGTCTTCGCTGCCGCCGGCAAGGCCAGGAAGCTCGACCAGACCGAGATCGGATCGGCGCTCATGCGGCAACCTGCTCTGATGTTGCGATCTGATTGGAGGAACTCCAGGCCCAGGGCATGAGCTCGTCGAGACGCGAGGCGGGCCAGAGGTTGACGAGCCTGGTGATCACGTCGGCGAAGTAAGCTTGCGGCTCGACGCCATTCAATTTGCAGGTTTATGCCGCGCGCCGAACTATGCCGAACAGGCAGGGTTCGTAATGGGCCTTGGCCGGCAGCCTTCCCAAGCATCGTCTCCGCGTTGCTCACCGGATGCTTACGTATTCCCGCAGGCAGCCCGATCATCGCCGCTCCAGCACGCCAATGACCCCCGCCAAAACTGCTGCGTCCGCGTCAGGACCGACGATCACGCGGCGATCGTTCGCCAGCACGATCTCAATCCGGCCCGGTGCCGCGGGCAGCGACAATGCAGATGGCGCCTTCTCCGCAGCCTCAGCAAGTTTCGGATATTGCGCCTGGTCGCAGGCCGAAGGCTCGCGAGTGAGGACGGCCTACGCGAAGACTGTCGCGTCACCATCCGCGGCCAGCCGCCCCTCGCGCGTGTCTTCACGGCATTCCCATTTACCGCAAGGCGCCCTTCACCGGACGCTTACCCGAGTAGACGGCACAAGAGGCGTTGGTCGGAGTGTCACATTGTCAGTCGCCAGGTACTGATTTTGGCAAGACGGATTGAAAGTGACAGCTATGGACGGCGCACGTAGAGCGAATATTCACCGCGATGACCGTGGGAATCGAATAAACTGGCGACCGCCTGTGTGACGGCCTGCGAGCAGCCTCCCTCGATGCGATCGTGTGTCTCTATCAGTATCATCTCCACGCGCTCCAACCAGTTGGCCGTCTCCGGGCTTTGAAAAATGGTTTTCTCGCTTCCTTCGACATCTATCTTGAGTAAATCGATGCGCGGCAATTTATATTTGACCAAAAGATCACTCACGGACACAGCGGAAAGGTCGCCATGCGGGTCCTCTTCGACCTGGAATCCATTTGGAGCGGCATCGAGTGAGCGAATGCGTAATTGTGCATTGGTGCTCCATAATGCCTTTTCCTCCAGTATGATATTTTTATCGTCGCCGCAGTTTTTCTTGAATTGCCTAATATTGGCATGTTCCGGTTCAAGCGCGATGATCAAGGCGTCGGGAAATTCGAGGCGGAAACGTAAGACAGAGTACCCGACGTTGGCGCCGGCATCGACAATCACTTTCGCGCGAAGGGGGAGATCAATGGTATCACGCATAGGGCCGAGCAGATGCTGATATTCGTAAATGTCGGAGGTAGCCACTCGACAGGAAACACGGCGATCTAAACCTTTGGGCTTTAGTCTGATTTCCTTTATGCGCAGTCGCTTAAGAATGCGCTCGGTAATCACCCAGCGCCAGCCGATCATCCGGGCCTCAATAGGAGCGGAAGCGAGAAATCCGCGAAACCTTTGGTAAAACGACGGCATATCTAGGGCCATCCTGTGTGATTTCCTATCGCTTTGGTCGGTCGATCGCTCTGATCTGCAAGTTTGCGAGTCAACGCCTGTGCCGCTCACCTTAACTTGCTCTTTGTTGATTAGCGCCGAATTATATTCCAACCAGGCCACAGCGGTTGCGCGGTGGGCAAGCGCGCGCCGTTCGATTAAATGCCAGGACAACGTTGCGAATGCTAGAGTTGCTGGGAGTGAAACTGCTATTAAAGCGATAGGCGAAATTCCGGGCCACAAGGCGGCGCCAATTTGTTCGCATGGAAAGGCATAGATGTACATACCATACGAATAATCCCCGACACGATTGTAGATTTTCAATAGCCTAAACGGCAAATAGCCCAGATAGAATATTAAAAGACTCCAGAAAAGAACGAAAGCTTCGCGAAAAAAAGGGGTTCGGCAGGAGAGCAATGCGATGCCACCTGCGCCGGCGCACATTAATAGATGTAAGTTCGTTATCAAGAACTGTCGAAAGTGATAAACGACCATGCCGAGGACAAACGGGTAGGTCAGTTCATGTAGGTACTCAAATGCAGCGTGCTCGATCAGGTAATTGTGTAACGGGGGGAGCAGATTAAATCCAAAATAAATCAGCGCATACACAGTAAGGAATATGCAAAATTTCCAACTTCGGCCGGTCAGGCCGAGCGCTCCCACTACCGCTACCATGCCATAACAAACAACCTCATAAAATACCGACCATAATGAGCCATTGATTGCCGTCGGATAGGGATTCTGTGTAAAGACTCCCGGCAGTTCGTACTGCAACCATTTCAGACTGAGATTGTGTGGGACATATGACATTGTCTCAACATCAGTAAAATAGGCTCGCATCGTCAACCGCGTAAATATCGGTCCGATCACCAGCGCGGTAAATAGAAGAACGACCAGTAATCCAGGATATATACGCAATACACGCGCTACGCAGAATGCCAATAAACTGGGTCTATTTTCAAAGCTTTGCGAGATGAAGAAGCCCGAAATGATGAAAAAAGTTATAACTGCCAGCGTTCCCAAGCTCATCGAGAGAGCTGTCGATAGCGGCTCTACCGTTCCAGTGCCTAACGAAATGGGATAGGCATGCGAAACCAAAACCGCACCCGCAGCAATCATGCGGAAGAGATTGAAGTTGTTATCTCGCCTGTCTGCCTTGCTAACCAAGGGGCGCATAATATTAAATATTAACCTCCGACGTTCTGGAATTCAATGCAAGCTATAATGAAATTTCCTCCCAAGGGGGGGAGAAGGCTATCAATTTCACGGAAACGTAACTCCCGCAATTGTCGTATCTCCGGTATTTCAGCTGAACGGCCCCGCATACACGCTTACGTTCTTCCGTCCGGTTGCCTCGACGCGTCGATGACCATTCAACGCTTGCGCAGCTCGATGCCGTAATGTCGCCGCCTCAGCGAGGTTCGCGCGTATTGCCGCGAAAGCGCCAATGAGTATCCAGCACACCCCCCAAAAATGCACAATGAAGCCCAGAAGTACGGTAGTGGTGGTCACGATCCCAAGCGCTACCGACAATCGCTTCTCTTCAGGGGAAAGATTGGGCGAATTATCAATGAGACCGCGCCAGAATGGGGTTACCATTGTCAAAAAAACCAATAGGCTCGCGGGAATTCCATACGTCATTGAATTCTGAAGCCAAAATGAGTCCACGCTCGGTCCATACAGATCCGAACTAGCTTGCCAGTCCCACGAAGACCCGATACCAAAAAGCGGTGAATGCGCCACCAACGGGCCAGCCGCGGCCCAGATCCCTTGTCGATAGTACGCCGCTGCAGGACTTAGCCCTCCAAGCCTCATTAGAGTAGCGATCGGGGCTCCAGACACGGAGAATATAGCAGCAAGTGCCAGGCCTGCAGCCGAACCAATCAGTTTCCATCGCATAGGGAACCCCTTGGTAACGGCATAATAGCCTGAGAGGCCAAACGCTACTACATACGCAAGCCATGCCCCTCGTGCCTGCGAAAACCACAGGCCGACAAGCGCGAAGACAGCTATACTCCAACCAAAAAGCCGATATGGGAACGTAAAGAAAGCTAAAGTGCCGAACCAAGCGCAAACGCAACCGAACAATATCGAATGCTCCAAAGGACCCATGGCGCGAAGAAGTCCATCTCTGAATAGTGCCTCTGCCTGCTGGGCCAGTGCCTCTTCCACAAGTAGCTTCGTGTAGCCAGTGAGTCCTTTAGCGAGCTCGTAAGTAAACAATTTCCCAGTTAATGGGTCTAGCAGAGCAATCGCAATGACAACCACCATTGTTTTGCACGCAAACCTTACTATACGGACGGAGCTATTGATCGGACCGAGGGAGTATCGGAATACATAGTAACAACCAGTAAATTCGATCGCTGCAATGCTAGCTCCTTTAAGGCCAGCAAAACCTTCGGTGACTGTGATCGCTACCAGCATCCAAACAGCTGCAGCCAAGGCCAAGAGGTCTGATAAAACGAACACTCGCGCCGGTCCCCTCCGGTAACGCAGCAAGGTTGTGGTGGAGAAAATAATGAGCAAGACGCGCACAACCGTGAGGCGGAACTCCCCGATGAAGAAAGAGAGCCCCTCTGGGAGGAACAGCGCGGCAATGATCAATTTGAGATGCAGCTCGGGAATAACATGCGATCTTGCCGTAGCTTGGCCGAAGGCGCTACCTGCCCCTAAAGGCCTGTCACTCAATGCTGACGTCTTGTTTTCCACCTCGACCACATCCATTTAGCGGGCACGGTAAGGACGGCCAAAAAGAGCTGCGTGCCATTTAGCTCATAATCGAGACAAGTATGACCTATTGTCCAGCGCCGTCATGGCCACGCAGCAAGCTGTTGGCGCGAAAGCGTCTATGTCGCCCGCCATCCAACCGGGCTCGGATAGCGCCCACGCCGGAGAGCGCGACGTATCAGCCACCAGCGCCAGGCACTCGCGCGTGCAGCCCTCGACGACCGTCAGAATGCGGTAGCGGCGGCCGTCCGTGAGCTGATCCGACACACAGTCGAGCGACCAACGCTCGTTCGGGGCCGCGCAACCGTCATCGGTGCCCGGGTCCCGATGGTGAATATGATATAAGCCGATTTAATAAATTAATAGCTTGCCAATTATTTTATTTGTGCCAAGTTTGGCGCGGGATTAAAATTATAGGGCAGGCTGTTTTCCACCCGATTCTGTCGCGCGACTTATGAATCAATGGCTTACGGCCATCTCGGCGGTGCCAAATGGAGTTTTTTGGCGGGATGAATTAAATATGGATTTTTTAAATATGGATTTTATCGAATCCTCCCTCTGTCGTCTCCGGGGTGCCGTCAGCTGGTTTGTCGGTCCGTCCGTTGATCTGTGGGACGGTTCTGCAATCAAAGCCCAGTTTAAGCTCCGGCAACGCCCCTTGAGGGATGTCGAGGTGATCCGCTGCCGTCAGTATTTCGAGGTTGGGCGGAAGAGAAATGAGTTTGACTAGCTACGCCCCGCCTTGGACGACCGATGAGACGCGGGTCTTCCGGAAGATGGCTCGCGAGTTCATAGCAAAGGAATTTGTCTCGCATCAGGCGAGGTGGGATGAGCAGGGTCGACCCGACGCCGAGGCGTGGAGCAAGGCGGGTAGAGTCGGGTTGTTGCTTCCCGACGTGCCCGAGGATTATGGCGGGGGCGGCGGTACGTTCGCCCACGAGGCAGTTGTCATTGAGGAACTCGCCCGCGCGGGTGTTCATTCTGGCTTCGGCATTCAGAGTATCGTTGCGCATTACATTCTTGCCTATGGAAGCGAAGAGCAGAAGCGCCGTTGGCTGCCGCGCATGGCCTCCGGCGAACTCATCGGCGCGATTGGAATGACGGAGCCTGATGCCGGTTCTGACGTCCAGGCAATCAAGACGACCGCCCGAAGGGAAGGAGATCAGTACGTAGTCAACGGTTCCAAGACGTTTATCACGAATGGCTCACATGCGAACCTTGTCTGCCTTGCTGTTCGGACCGGCGGTGCGGCACCGGGTCCGAGGGCGCTCTCGTTGCTGGTGGTCGAAACCAACGACTTAGCCGGTTATCGGGTCGGACGTGCGCTGCACAAGATCGGCCGGCATGCTCAGGATACCTGTGAGCTGTTCTTCGACGAAGTGCGCGTTCCTATCGGAAACTTACTCGGTCCCGGCGAGGGCCGAGGGCTGTTCCAGATGATGGATCAGCTCTCCTACGAGCGACTGTCTATCGCCGTGAGCGCGGTCGCGGCAGCAGAGAGCGCGGTGGATATCACAACGCGCTACGTGAAGGAGCGGAAAGCGTTTGGGAAGCCGCTCATTGATTTGCAGAACACTCGGTTCAAGCTTGCCGAGTGCAAGACCGATGCTCATATCGGGCGAATTTTCGTCGACGACTGCATTCAGCGGTTCATCGCAGGCCGGCTCGACTCGGTCACTGCTGCGATGGCAAA
>Ga0209117_1000198_pt1 | contig 35438 bp, 27 predicted proteins | sample BlaSpr_A8_OM2_M2_FD_187978 | JGI IMG/M metagenome (GOLD analysis project Ga0209117, IMG submission 187978) | Forest soil microbial communities from Thunder Bay, Ontario, Canada - Black Spruce, Ontario site 2_A8_OM2_M2 (SPAdes) (version 2) | ecosystem: Environmental > Terrestrial > Soil > Boreal... | reverse complement strand
AGCGCAAGTGCAGGTGCAGAACCGTGTATCGCAGGCGCTGCCGCGATTGCCGCAGGAAGTCCAGCGCCTCGGTGTAACGACGGAAAAAACCTCACCGGACTTGCTGATGGTTGTACACCTGGAATCTCCGGACAACCGTTACGACACGCTGTACCTGGCAAATCTGGCCATTCTCCAAGTGAAGGACGAGTTGGGCCGCCTCCCTGGCGTCGGTAACGTACAGGTCTTCGGCGCGGGGGATTTCAGCATGCGTGTGTGGCTCAACCCAAACAAATTGGCCTCGCACAACTTGACGGCAACCGACGTGGTCCAGGCGATTCGCGAGCAAAACGTGCAGGTTGCGGCGGGTGTGCTTGGTGCTCCGCCGACAAATACGGGAAGCACAGCGTTTCAATTACTTGTAAACACGCAGGGGCGCCTCACGACGGAGGAAGAATTCGGCAACATCATTGTGCGCGCCGCCAAGGATGGCCAGATTACGCGCATCCGCGATTTGGGCCGTGTCGAACTGGGTTCCAGCACGTACGCACTCCGAAGTTTACTGGACAACAAGCCTGCGGCAGCTCTTCCAATTTCACAGCGGCCTGGTTCGAACGCACTCCAAACTTCGCAACTGGTGCGCGAGACGATGGAACGTCTCAAGAAATCATTTCCGGTAGGCGTGGACTACAAAATCGTCTACGACCCAACGGTTTTTGTGCGCGAATCGATTCAGGCTGTAGGTCACACGTTTGTCGAAGCCTTAATCCTGGTCGTGATTGTAGTGTTGGTGTTCCTCCAAACCTGGAGGGCGTCTATCATCCCTCTTTTGGCGCTTCCCGTGTCCCTAGTTGGAACGTTTTCGATCATGCTGGCGCTGGGCTTTTCGCTTAATACGTTGTCGCTGTTTGGGCTGGTGCTGGCGATTGGGATCGTGGTGGACGATGCGATCGTCGTCGTCGAAAACGTGGAACGCAATATCGCACTAGGACACGAACCCCATGAGGCTACGCGACGCGCGATGGAAGAAGTCAGCGGACCGATCGTGGCGATCGCTTTAGTGTTGTGCGCGGTTTTTGTTCCGACGGCATTCATCGTGGGGCTTTCGGGACAGTTCTATAAGCAGTTCGCACTGACCATCGCCATTTCCACGGTGATTTCAGCGTTTAACTCGCTCACGCTAAGTCCGGCTCTGGCTGCGTTGCTCTTGAAACCTCATGGGGCCAAGAAAGATCGCCTTACGCGGGCGATTGATTTCGCACTCGGCTGGTTTTTCAAACTGTTTAATCGGTTCTTTGGCCGAGCATCGGGCGGTTATGGAAAGTTTGTAACGCACACACTGCGTTCCAGTGTGATTGCTGTGGTCGTCTACGCCGGCCTGGTCGGGCTTACCATTCTCGGCTTCTCGCGCGTGCCCACAGGATTTGTTCCCACGCAGGATAAGGGATATCTCGTGTCGTTCGCGCAGTTACCGAATGGCGCGACGCTCGATCGCACCGACGATGTGATTCGCAACATGTCCGACATTGCGTTGAAACATCCGGGAGTGCAGAACGCCGTTGCTTTTCCTGGGCTATCGATCAACGGCTTCACCAACAGCCCGAATTCCGGAATTGTGTTCGCTATCTTGAAACCGTCAGAGGAGCGGAAGTCTCCCGAGCTTTCCGCGAATGCCATCGCGGCCAATCTAAACAAACAATACGGGTCCATCCAAGAAGCTTTCATCGCAATTTTCCCTCCGCCGCCTGTTCAAGGATTGGGCACCGTGGCCGGGTTCAAACTCTACATTGAAGATCGTGCTGGCATGGGCTTGGAATCACTCTACAAGGAGACGACTTCGACCCTGCAAAAAGGCAACCAGACACCGGGGCTGGCGGGAGTGTTTTCCAGCTTCGACATCAACGTGCCACAAATCGATTCGCATGTAGACCGCGAAAAGGCAAAGACCTACGGGATTCCCCTCGGCGACCTGTTTGACACCATGCAGGTTTATCTAGGTTCCCTTTATGTCAACGACTTCAACCGTTTTGGCAGAACGTATCAGGTGAATGTGCAGGCGGAGTCGTCGTACCGACTCCAGCCGGAAGATATAAGTCACCTTCGGACAAGAAACCTGACCGGAGAAATGATTCCGCTCGGATCGGTGATCACCGTTGAGCCGATTTATGGGCCAGACCGCGTCATGCATTACAACGGATTTCCAGCAGCGGAAATCAATGGGGCGGCTGCATCGGGATACAGTACCGGCCAATCGGAGGGTGCGATCGCCAAGCTGCTTGACGATCAATTACCAACCGGAATGAAATACGAATGGACCGAGCTTACCTACCAAAAGATTCTAGCTGGCAACACGATGGTTTACATTTTTCCACTCTCTGTTCTCCTCGTGTACCTAGTGCTTGCCGCTCAGTACGAAAGCTGGTCGTTACCTCTGGTAATCATCCTGATTGTTCCAATGACTCTGTTTTCCGCCATTGTCGGGGTCTGGCTGCTAAATGGCGACAATAACGTCTTCACCCAGATCAGTTTGATTGTTCTCGTCGGACTGGCCTGCAAGAACGCCATCCTTATTGTGGAGTTTGCCAGGGAGAAACAGCTTCAGGAGGGGATGAACAGAGTCGATGCGGTGCTGGAGGCGTGCCGGTTGCGTTTGCGTCCGATCTTAATGACTTCTCTCGCCTTCACGATGGGCGTGGTCCCGCTGGTGCTGTCTTCCGGGGCCGGATCAGAAATGCGCCGGGCCATTGGAGTTGCGGTATTTTTCGGGATGCTTGGCGTCACTGCGTTTGGCTTGGTGCTGACTCCGGTCTTCTACGTCGTAATTCAGCGGTTCGTCGAAGGGCGGGAGATCAAGAAATCGGCTGCTAGCGCAGGACTGTCGCCGAGCCCTTCGGTGGAGGCGTAAAACCGTGTCCATGCGCTTCTTGAAATACCCTGTACTCTTCGCCGCTGTACTCGCCGTAAACGGCTGCGCGGTCGGCACGCGCTACAAAGCGCCACAGCCTGCAGCGGTGACCTACCACGCGGCGGATGAGCAACTTGTCACCGAAGCTTCGTTCGATACGCGCTGGTGGAAACAGTTCGAGGATCCGGTGCTCGATTCGCTCGTGGATCGAGCCCTGGGGTCCAACAACAGCATTCGAATCGCACGTGCCAGACTCGCCGAGTCTCGCGCTGTCTTCGATGAAAGGAGGCTGGAGGGTTGGCCTACGGTGCCCGTCGCCGCGTCCTACCAGTACAGTAAACAACAGATTCCTGGTTTCGGAGACCAGCGGCGCACAATCAATACATTTCGCTCCGGGTTCGACGCTTTCTGGGAAGCGGATTTGTTCGGAAGGGTTAGCCATGGAGTCGCGGCAGCTCGTGCCGAGAACCAGGCGTTCGAGGCCGACCTTCACGATGTGCAAGTCAGCGTGGTTGCTGAACTCGCTCGCAACTACTTCGAGCTTCGGGGGGCGCAATGGCGCCTCGCGGTGGCCGAGCGCAGTCTGACGAACCAGCGCGAGACGCTGCGGCTGACGCAACTTCGCCGGGACGCGGGTGTGGGTGAAGAACAGGACGTTGCGAGTGCCGCTGCCCGCGTAGCAGCCATTGAGGCCACCATTCCATCCTTGAAATTGGATGTGTCTCGTGCCGAATACCGATTGGCGGTGCTCACCGGGAGTCGCCCCGGCGACCTCAATGCGGATCTGGCACCGCGTACCTATCCAGCGATCGCAAAGGCTCTGCCCATCGGCAACCCGGGCGAGCTGCTGCAGCGCCGGCCCGATGTGCGTTCCGCCGAACGACGGCTGGCCGGGGCCACCGAGCGTCACGGCGTTGCGGTCGCTAGTCTGTTTCCCCAGGTCAGCATTTCCGGATTCCTCGGATTCCTGGCTGGGCGAGGCAGCACTTTCTTCACCGGGGACTCGCGAGCATGGTCTGTATCACCTGGGTTGTCGTGGTCTGCGCTCGACTTAGGCCGGGCTCGCGCTCGCGTGCGTGGTTCGAACGCTGCTACGGAACAGACGCTGGCTTTCTATGAAGAAACCGTGCTCCGGGCCCTTGAAGAAACGGAAACTGCACTGGCAAGTTACCATGCACAACAAGCACGGCTCGTCAAATTGAACGATCAAGCTCGCGAGAGCAAGCGCGCCGCCGATATCGCCCGCTTGCGCTATCGCGAAGGAGTCGTTGATTTTCTCTGGTTGCTCGACGCCGAGCGGACGCAGTTGCAAGCCGAAGATGCCGTTGCCGAAAGCGAGAAAGATGTCTATGTGGCGGTAATCGCCCTTTACAAGGCTCTGGGGGGAGTACCGAGCTAAGTCGAGCAATCAGAAAAGGACCAGCGGGAGATGAAGCTAGTTTCTCTGAGCATCGGACTGCTTCTCTTCGGCATCGCTTGACATATAGCGAGCATCACTATATCGTATGACGCCATATAGGAGATTGGGCGATGAAAAGATCACGTACATTTCTATCAGGCCTATTCGTGGCGCTTGTTGTTGTCTTGCCCAGCGTGGGAGCGAGCGGCAACTTCGCGAAGTCCAAAGCTGACGCCGGCCAGGAGCAGATGCTTGTGAGCGTCGATTGGTTAAGCAAGCATTTCTCCGATCCCTCATTCGTATTGCTGCACATAAGCAAGAAGGAAGAATACGATGCCGCACACATCCCCGGTGCGCAGTATCTTGAGTACCATGACATTTCCACTCCCCACGGGGCCGGCCTGATGCTCGAGCTACCGCCAATGGCCCAGCTTGTTTCCGTCTTCGAGAAGCTGGGCATTTCCAATAAATCCCGCGTGATTTTGTATTTTGGCAACGATTGGGTATCGCCAACGACGCGCGTGTATTGGACCATCGACACCATGGGGCTTGGCCCGCGCACCTCCATTCTCGATGGCGGGCTGCCCGCTTGGCGAGCCGCTGGGAAGCCGCTGACTACAGAGGTAAAGACTGCGACGCAGGGTTCGATCACTCCGGAGCCGCGGACCGATATCTTCGCGGATGCCGCGTGGGTGAGCAGCCATTTAAATCAACCGAACGTCACCATACTTGACGCGCGCAACCGCGAATTTTACACAGGCGAGAAGAGCGACGGTAATCCCCGCCAAGGCCACATTCCTGGCGCATCAAACCTTCCCTTCCCCGAACTAGTCGATGAGAAGAGCTCAAAATTTAAGAACCCCGACGCAATCCAGGAGCTATTTGAGAACGCTGGATTGAAGCCTAGCAACTTGATGGTGAGCTATTGCCACATAGGACAGAGAGCTACGGTGCTCTATTTTGCAGCCAAGATGCTGGGCTACCACGCTCGAATGTATGACGGGTCCTGGGAGGAATGGAGCAAAAGCCCAAACCTGCCCATCGTCAGGGGTGACAAGCCTGGAAAGCCGTAACTGCTTCGCCATAACCCTGATGCATTTCTAGATCTCAAAGGCTTCGTTAACTTCCCGACAGCACCGAGCATTGCTGGAAGCCTTCGACAGTGTCGGAGGGCCTTCGCCGCCAATAATCGCTACCGAGGCTGCTCTTTGTCTGATAATATTTGATTTGCACGTAAACGAATTTGTGGAGAGCAGGAATTACTATGGCACAGAAATGTGACCTTTGCGGCAAAGGGCCGCATTACGGAAACGTCATCAGCCACGCGAATAATACGCGGCGGCGAAGGTGGAATCCTAACTTGAAGCGTGTACGCGCAGCCATCGGCGGCTCGCGAAAACATCTACGCGTTTGCACGGCGTGCATCCGAGCGGGCCGCGTGAAGAAGGCTGCCTGAGCGGTCTGTTGCAACCCTCCTCAGAATTGGCAACCTCGGTGAGATCCACATTTACAAAACCATGACCAATCCTTGGAGTCACAGGTCGCGGGCGATTCTCGCCGCCGTATTGCTTGCCGTGGTGTGCGCCACTGGTTGCAAAAATCAGACCCAACCAGCGGTGGACGTATGGGCTGTGGTAAATGGAAAAGAGATCAAGCGCGACGAAGTGGATCGCTATTACCGGACGCGAGTTAATCCCGAGGGACAGGAACCGTCTCAGGAGGAAGCCCTGTCGCTCAAGCTGAATATTCTCGATGAGTTGCTTAACAACGAGATTCTGCTGGAGCGTGCGAAAAAACTGAATCTTGCTGCGAGCGACGGTGAAGTCGAGGACAAGTTCACAGAATTTAAAAGCCCCTACACCGAAGAGGAATTTCAGAAGCAGTTGAGAGACCGCGGTGTTACCGTAGACGATTTGAAGAACGATCTCCGCCGCCAACTATCCATTCAGAAATTGCTCAATCGCGAAGTAGTCGCGAAAATCTCCATCACCGAGCAGGACATCAAAGATTTTTACGAGCAAAACCGTGCGCAGTTCAACGTGGCCGAACCGCAATATCGCGTTGCGCAAATCGTGGTGACTCCGCGAAAGGATCCGCAGATCCGCAACCGAAAAAATGACGATGCAGTGAACGAAGCCGAGGCCCGGCGCAAAACTGCCATGTTGGTGGATAAGCTGAATTCCGGTGCGGATTTCGCGCAGCTGGCGATGGACTATTCCGAGGACCCGCAGACCGCAACGACCGGCGGCGACCTGGGCTACGTGCCAGAATCGTCCCTCAGTAAATCTGACCCGGCGCTGAAAAGGGGGGTGATGGCTCTGAAGCCCGGGCAAGTAAGTCCGGTCATCACGCTGCAGGGCAGCTATGTCATTTTGAAGGTAATCGCCCGCGAAGCTCCCGGGCAACGAAATTTATCCGATCCGCAGGTGCAAACCACGGCTCGTGACACGCTCAAGAATCGCAAGGAGCAGCTGTTGCGCGCCGCCTATCTTTCGAATGCTCGCGATGAAGTACGCGTGAACAATTACCTGGCGCGGCAGGTTCTCGAATCCAGTGGGAAATTGCCTGGTGCTGCCAAGGTTTCTCCCTCTTCATCGAAATCCGAAACGAAGTAAGGCACCGCAAAAGTCTCTCTGAAACCTAAAGCTTAGTAAATAGTTCCAAACTCGATACGCCTCCCCGCCATATTGGCCGTACCATCACATGGGAAGCTTTCGTCCGCCACTCCAGCGACTAAGTTTAGCCAACGATAGCGAGAACGTCACCGGCGTCAACCCTTTGACCTTCGGATACGAGCAGACGCTCGACCATGCCGGTCTTGGGAGAGCGGATTTCATTTTGCATTTTCATGGCTTCAACGACGAGGAGACCTTGGTTTCTTTGTACTTTGTCGCCGGCCTTCACCAGCACGTGAACCACTTTCCCGGGCATCGGGGCGAGAACCTGCTGGCGGCCTTCGGCTTCGACCAGGCCGCCGCGGCGACCGCGCCAGGCACGCGGGTCGATAATTTCTGCAGCAAATTCCTCGGAGCCGGATTGAATACGCAAGGTCCCTGACCCCTGCAAAGCTTGGATGCGGACTTCGAAACAGCGGCCATCCAGAAGAATCGAAAACGTGCCAGGTGTGATTTCGATGAGATCGGCGGTGACCTCGCTACCGTCTAGTTTTGCGCGCCAGCCTTCCGTCACGCGCTCGAGCTCCACGGTGCGTGAGCGGCCAGCGATTTGAATTTCAAGTTTCATGAGGCGATCACAATTAAAACTCTGTCGATCATTTCGCTCGTGATTATTCGCGGGGTGCTCGATCGAGTTCGTCGCGGCGGCCCTCCAGCTTCCAGCGGGATGGCGCCGCGACTGGAGGTTGGCGCGTGACCGTTGGTTGTGCTGAGCTTGGCGAAGGCGCAGCAGATGAACCGTGGCTTTGCGAGAGGTGCCAGAGTGCGGCTGCAAGCGCGGCTGCATCGGCGGCGCCAGAAGCAGGGCGTTCCTGTTGCCCCGTGACGTTCCTCGCGACTACCGCTGGGGAAAGAAGAAGCTCATCGAGCCAGCGTGTGTGAATTTCTGCGCGAACATATTCAGGTTCCGCGAGAATGCGGCGAAAGAGCGCAATATTTGTCTTGATGCCGCTGATTCCGTACTCGTCGAGAGCGCGGCGAAGTCGCGCAATGGCCTCTTCGCGGCTGTTGCCCCAGGCAATCAACTTCCCCAGCAGCGGATCGTAATCGACGGGAACGGTCCAGCCGGCGTAAACACCGTCGTCGAGTCGAATACCTGGACCGCCGGGGGTGCGGCGCGCGAGAATTTTTCCCGGTGACGGGAAAAAATTATTGTAGGGATCTTCCGCATACAGGCGGCACTCGATGGCGTGGCCGCGCGGAGTGATGGATTCCCAGGCGAAGGGCAAGCGATGGCCGGCCGCGATGGCAATTTGCAATTTCACGAGATCCAGACCAGTAACGAATTCGGTGACGGGATGCTCGACCTGCAGCCGCGTATTTACTTCGAGGAAATAAAAATTGCGCTCAGCGTCGACAAGGAATTCGACCGTGCCGGCATTTGTGTAGCCTCCGGCACGCGCGAGGCGTACGGCAGCTTCTCCCATGGCGCGGCGCAACTCTGGTGTGATGGCGGAGGACGGAGCCTCCTCGATCACCTTCTGGTGACGGCGCTGCACCGAGCACTCGCGCTCACCAAGCGAGACGACGCGGCCGTGCGTGTCGGCCAGAATCTGGATCTCGATGTGACGCGGGCGCTCGAGATATTTTTCGAGATAGAGGCGAGCATCTCCGAAAGCGTTGAGCGCCTCGGAGCCCGCCTCACGCCACGCCGCGGAGAATTCAGCTTCGCTCGTGACGAGACGCATGCCTTTTCCGCCTCCGCCAGCAACGGCTTTGAGCAGCACGGGATAGCGCATTTCCCGGGCAAGCTTCTGGGCATCCTCCGCCCGATCGACAGGGTCGAGCGATCCGGGGACCGCCGGAACATCGCAGCGGCGCGCGAGCTGGCGCGCCGCCGTTTTCGAGCCCATGGCTTCCATGGCTTCTGCGGAGGGCCCGATGAAGGTGATGCTTGCTTCGGCACAAGCGCGCGGAAGAGCAGGATTCTCAGCGAGGAATCCGTAACCGGGATGAAGCGCGTTGCAGCCGGAACGGCGCGCAACATCCATCAATTTATCGATGCGAAGATAGCTTTCGCGCGACGGCGCAGGTCCGATGGGATAGGCTTCGTCGGCCAGCCGAACGTGAAGAGAAGCGCGGTCGGCGTCGCTGAAGACGGCGACCGAACCAATGCTCAACTCGCGGCATGCCCGAAGAATGCGTACGGCAATTTCGCCGCGATTGGCGATCAGTATCTTTCGAAACATGAACTGGCCGTGATTCTATCATGTGGCTTCATTCATTGGTTTTAAGCCGGCCGGAGACTCCCTGGCCGAAGTTTGCGCTAATCAGAACAAAATGGCCTGGATGGTTCCCTGGGCACTGAAGTTGTTGTATGTGTCGGAACAAATGAGGTCGGGGTCCCAATCGGGCGTGAAGTTTGCCGTGCATGTCCCACTGGCAAGGCACGTTTCGCCCTTCGGCAGGCGCCGATTATCGAGATACATATACGAACCGGGATTGGCAATGACGTACTTCACGGATGCGGCGATGGCCCCATCTGTTTGGTTCCCAGCGGCGTATCGTTGAGTGAACTGCCCGCCAGCGGAGTGTCTGGCGATTGTGATTTTCTGCAGGTTCGGGAACAGTGACGTATCACTCAGGATGCTAACCAACCGGTCGATCATGCTGAACGAAAAGACTTCCGCGATCCCGGTATCGCGCGCGCGTCCGCCATCATCCCAGTGATTTATGCTGCCCTGTCCTTCGCCGGACCAGTGCAGCTCGCCCGCTTCGAGGGAATCATTACAAACTGCGCTGCCGCGCACGTTTCCCTTAAAATGGGGTGCGATCACAACAAGTGTGGGGTCGGTATCGTTGCGCAGAGCGTTCACCGCGGTCTGAAAGTAGTCAGGCGCGTTTCGTTCAAGACCATGCATCACGATGACCGCCCGCTTGATATTCGGATTGGGAGTTTGCAGGGAGTAGCTGCGGAAATACCAGAAGTTGTACTCCCCGACGGCCAGCGACTCCTTGCAAGAGGTCTCCGCGACCATACAGGCCTGCTCGGCGTAAACCGGTGCTGCAAGACTTGTTGCCATTAGAACGAGCGCGGATAGAGAGGCCTTCATTCTTCCTCTTTTCATTTTCTTGGGCTGTGGAACTACGCCTTGGCTTTACAGATAGTACAGGACTTGGTTCTTGAGCCCTGAGCAGGGGACAGGCCGGGCAGTCAGATTCAAATTTAGCGTTCGCTAGTCTATCACTTTCGCGACTTCTGGGTACTTTCGATGAATCACTGACACAATACCAAACGCGAGAAGATGAATCATTCCATGGGTGGCCTCCTAACGTGTAGCTGGCATGCCAAGAATGGCTCTAATGCGGTGACGGTCGGTCACTTCACGTGGTGATCCGCCAGTTCTTTCAACCCATTTCGCAAAATCCTTAAGTTTCACTTGGTGTTCCACGCGGACATCGGCAACTGAAACCTTTACTATATTGAAGCCTTCCGCAAGACCCGCAACCCATTCATGGCCCCGGATCGCCGCTAGACCTTGAGCCACGGCTTCATACAGCGTGGCCGCAGTTACCTCGACGGTATGCGATACCCCATCCATATCTTGAATCGTGACGCGGCACGAGCGGACCGGCATAAACGGGAATGTAGCATATTCGCTTTTTATTCGCCACGGCAGGTTTGGCGTTTTCGCTTACGCCAGAGGATTCACAAGCGCATTGAACCTACAGGGAATCCAGGCGACTGATTCACTCGGTGACAGAACTTGATAACTACAGGGGGATGTTGCCGTGTTTCTTCTTTGGATTTATGTCGCGCTTGTTTTCGAGGGCGCGAAGCGAGGCGATGATGCGCGCGCGGGTTTGCGAGGGCTCGATGATGGCGTCAATGTAACCGCGCTCGGCGGCGACGTACGGGTTGGCGAAGCGTTCGCGGAACTCGGCGATTTTTTCCTGGCGGAGCCTGGCGCGCTCCGATTCCGGGGCAAGGTCGATCTCACGCTTGTAGACGATGTTCACTGCGCCTTCGGGACCCATAACGGCAATTTCCGCCGTGGGCCAGGCGAAATTGGCGTCGGTGCGGATGTGCTTGCTGGCCATGACGCAGTAGGCGCCGCCATAAGCTTTGCGGGTGATGATGGTGATTTTTGGAACCGTAGCTTCCGCATAGGCGAAAAGCAGTTTGGCGCCGTGCTTGATGATGGCGCCAAATTCCTGCTGCGTGCCGGGGAGAAATCCGGGCACATCTTCAAAGGTAATCAGCGGGATATTGAAGGCGTCACAGAAGCGGACGAAGCGCGCTCCCTTCACCGAGGCATTGATATCAAGGCATCCGGCAAGGATCGCTGGTTGATTGGCGACGATGCCAACAGGACGCCCGTCGAAGCGCGCGAAACCAACGACGATATTACGGGCGAAGTGCTCGTGCACTTCGAAGAAGTAGTTGTCGTCCACCACGGCATGAATGGCATCTTTGATGTCGTATGGCTTCATCGGATCGACAGGGACGAGCGTATTGAGCCCGCTATCGGCGCGCGCAGGCGAATCGTTCGAGGGACGCCGCGGAGGATCTTCGAGATTATTTGATGGCAGAAAGCTCAACAATTCGCGAATCATAGCCACGCAATCGGCGTCATCGCGAGAAACAAAATGCGCAACGCCGCTCGTGGCGTTGTGGGTCATCGCTCCGCCGAGCTCTTGCTTCGAGACCTCTTCATGGGTAACGGTCTTAATTACGTCAGGACCAGTCACGAACATGTAAGAGGTATCTCGGGTCATGAAAATAAAATCGGTGATGGCCGGCGAATAGACGGCGCCACCGGCACACGGACCCATGACGGCGCTAATTTGCGGAATGACTCCGCTCGCCAGCGTATTGCGCAGGAAAATGTCGGCGTATCCTGCGAGTGACATCACGCCCTCTTGTATTCGCGCGCCTCCGGAGTCGTTGAGACCGATGACGGGATGCCCGTTACGCATGGCGTGATCCATAATCTTGCAAATCTTCGAGGCGTTGGCCTCCGACAGCGAACCGCCGAAGACGGTGAAATCCTGCGCGAACACGCAGACGGTTCGGCCGTCAATGCGTCCGTAACCGGTTACAAAACCGTCGCCGGCCGGCCGCTGAGATTCCATACCGAAATCGACGCAGCGGTGCGTAACGAATTTGTCAAGTTCGTCGAAGCTGTTCTCGTCGAGAAGCAGGTTGATGCGCTCCCGCGCAGTGAGCTTGCCGGCCTTGTGCTCACGCTCGCGACGCTCGGGCCCGCCGCCAGCTTCGGCTTCAGCGGAGCGGCGCGCAAGCTCTTCGAGCGGATTTCGGGTTGTCGCAGGGGTCGCTTTTTGCGGCTGGCGCCCGCCCTCGATATTTGTTTCTTGATTCGTGGCCATTCGGCTTGCCTTTCTAGCGCGGCGGAACCAAACGATGCGCCGTGGCACCGAAGATGCGAACGGCAAGATGCGTTGCGAGCCAAACCGTGCCGACCAGAAACACAACGCCCAACAACAGCTCCGCCACCATAGCCAACGCGCGTTGGATGGGATTGTTGATGCTTGTGACAATCAGAGTGGTACGCACCAGAACGAACATCGCCGTAAGCGTCATGCTGATGGTCAACAGGGCCGTAAGGAGTGACGCAAAGATTTTTTTCATCTTGGGCTACCTGCCCGGAAGGATAGCGCAGAGTGGGAGAAATCGTAAACAATAACCAGACTTTACTTTCGCTGTGCCGGGCCATAGCGAACGCTTGGGAGCACACTTGGTTGTCGAGTTCGCTGGCGATTTGTACTTTTTCAGCGGGTGTTGGCCTTTCTTTCGTGGCTGGCACCGGGCTCACTAAGGATCTGGCTTTGTGTTTGCCGACGACCCTTCCCAGGATCACTCCAACAACGCCTAATGTGACATGATAATGTTGTATTCTTGTGCCCGAAATTTATTTTCCTGCGTCCGGACAAAAGGCAACGATATAGGATCGCTGTTGCGTTTACCTCGGGGCACGAGTATGCTGGCTCGGTTTTGTGGCGGTTGCGAGACCGAGGCTGGCGACTCCCCGGGCTGGGCTCATCTCTGCAATAGACCAGGCAACACTCTGTACGTTTGCTCTTCAGCACAAAAACAAGATTTCAGCCGCGAAACGCACGCACTCGCGTCTGGCAGTTCGATCGAATCAAGAAAAGATGGGGGAGAAACCCATGAACGGCATGAAGGCAACAGGAAGCATGCTGCTTGCTTTGGTGATGTGGCCAAGCCTTGTCGCCGCGCAGTCGTCGTGGCAACCGCTGACCAACCAACCATCTTTTAACGCTAGTAGCGCGCACCTGTTAACCGATGGGACAGTGATGGTTCAACGGATCGAATCGAGCGATTGGTACCTGCTGACACCCGATGCCTTCGGTGACTACGTCAACGGAACCTGGACTCAGCTGGCGTCCATGTCCCCGGATTACGGTCCGCTCTATTACGCCTCCGCGGTTCTGGCCGATGGGCGCGTCGTCGTCGAGGGCGGTGAATACAATATCAGTGGTCCAGCAGTTTGGACGAACAAAGGTGCCATTTACAATCCTGTCTTCAACACCTGGACTACTCTCGCGCCCCCCGCTGGGTGGGCCAATATCGGCGATGCTCAGGGCACGGTGCTGGCGGACGGCACATTTTTGCTGGCGAGTCCGTCTGATACCCGGATCGCTGTACTCGACCCGCTGCCCCTCACCTACACCAACCTGAATCCGCCAAAAGACGACCGCAACGACGAAGAAGGTTGGACTCTGCTTCCAGACGGATCCGTTCTGACTGTAGACGCAATTGCCGCCCCGCTCAGCCAAAGATACATTCCGTCCTTAAACCAGTGGGTAAGCGCAGGTAGCACGATCGTCAGGCTGGAGGATCCCGGTTCCCAGGAACTCGGGCCGGCAGTATTGCGCCCCGACGGAACCGTCTTCGCCACGGGAGCAACTGGACAGAACGCGATCTACGATATCGCCTCGAACACGTGGTTGGTGGGTCCGGATTTCCCGTTCGTTGTTGGCGAAGGGCAGTACGATGTTGCTGATGGCCCCGCATCTTTGCTACCCAATGGAAATGTACTTGTTGGAGCGAGCCCCGGTATCTTTCAACGACCCACGCACTTCTTCGAGTTCGACGGCGCCAATCTGACTCAGGTCGCTGACATACCGAACGGACCCACCGACTCGTCTTATTATGGGAGGATGCTGCTACTTCCCACCGGACAAGTCCTCTTTACCGATGGCTCGGGAGATATCGAGGTCTACACGTCCGATGGAGTTGCAGACCCGGCTTGGGCGCCGACCATTGCCTCGGCTCCGGCTGACCTGCAGCCTGGTTTGTCGTACCCGATCTCCGGAACGCAATTCAACGGACTCTCGCAAGGCGCTGCTTATGGCGACGATGCACAATCCGCCACCAACTACCCGCTGGTGCGAATCACCAACCGAGCATCCGGGCATGTTTTTTACGCTCGGACCCATGGCCACAGCACCATGGGCGTCGCAACAGGAAATGCCATGGTCTCGACATCTTTTGATGTACCTGCCAGCGTGGAGCTTGGCGTCGGCGATCTCGTTGTCGTCGCGAACGGCGTCCCATCTGCCAGCGTCACCGTAACTATTTCGGCTTCTGCAAAGCTGGGAACAACTTGGAACTAATCGAAAAAATGTACCAATCCAGATGAGCTCAAGGGACTTCGGTATCTATGCGACATCGATCCTCACCGTTGTGGCCGGTGGCTTGCTACTCACGGCTCCGGCCACGGGGTTAGCACAGCAACACGCAAAATCTCTCAACATCGAGGAGTACGAGCCTAAATCGACGCTCGTCACTAAAGAACACAAAATTGAACGGGCGAAATACCCGTTCATTGATATTCACAGCCATCATTCGAATCCCACTCCCGAGTACGTAGACAAACTCGTCAAGGAAATGGATTCGATTAACCTCCAGATATTGGTGAATCTGAGCGGTGGAACCGGCGAGCGCCTCCGTCAAACGATTGCGGCGATGAAGGGCCGCTATCCGAACCGGTTTGCGGTGTTTGCGAATCTGAGTTTCGACGATCTCAATTCCCCCGGATATGGCCAGCGAGCGGCCGCTCGCTTGGCAGAAGACGTAAAGAACGGCGCGCAAGGTCTAAAAATCTTCAAGAATTACGGGATGGACCTGAAGTATGCCGGTGGGCAACGCGTGAAGGTGGATGACCCGGAGTTCGATCCGGTATGGGAAAAATGTGCCGAGCTGAAGATACCGGTGCTGATTCATATCGCTGAGCCGTCAGCATTCTTCGATCCGGCGGACCGTTTCAACGAACGCTGGCTTGAGCTCCAGCAATTTCCCGGGCGCGCGCGACCTCCCGACAAGTATCCAGCCTTCGAGACCCTCATCGCCGAACGGAATCGTTTGTTTGCGAAGCACCCGAAAACCAACTTTATTGCCGCGCACATGGCCTATCACGGGAATGATCTCGAGCGACTCGGGAAACTATTCGACACCTATCCGAATGTATACATTGATATTGCAGCGGTGCTGGCCGAGTTGGGACGCCAGCCGTACTCAGCACACGATTTTCTGGTGCGTCATCAAGATCGGGTGCTGATGGGAAAAGACATTTTCGAGGTAAACGAATTTAAGTGGTATTTCCGCTCGCTCGAAACTCGTGATGAATATTTCGAGTACTACCGCAAACGACACGCCTTCTGGCGCATCTACGGCTTTCAGGTACCGGATGAAGTGCTGAAAAAAATTTACTACAAGAATGCACTGAAATTGGTTCCCGGGCTTAACGCGAAGCAATTCCCGGAGTGACCTGGCGCTCGCTCACGCCTTCGGTCCCGCTATTCAAGTAGTGCCGTGAAATTGCTAGGGCCCCGTCGGGCCGGTCATAACCGGTCATTTCCAGATAACCAGCACCATGTAGGCTATGGCTGCGTTCTTTGCCAGTAAGAAGGATGGCCCCTTCCCAATAGTTCGGCACGAACCGCGTGTTACTAGTCAACTCTTGCGATGCCAGAAGGGTTTTCGCCTCTAGTTCAATGCCCAGACCAGGGATCGCGATCTTCCAGCGGATGGGGTAGACGGCATTGGTAGCCTTACTCTTCCAGGTCTCCCCGAGGGGTTCTAATGTAAATTGCGTCGCCTTTAAATGTGTCGGCTTGCCTTGCGGATCGACGAATGTGCCTGCCGAAAAACGGTCGATTGACCCGTTTTTGCGGCGTATACGAAACAGCATCAACTCAGTTTTGTTTTCGAGTTGCAGGCTGAGCCAATCCCAACCGGTTTGTTCCGCCCCCAATTGATTGGTAAAGAATTCGTGGTCCATCCACGCGAGGCCGCTCACGGCACGTTTTTGGCCGAAAAGCTCGATCGAACCGGTCGTGGTCAGGCGCGTCAGCGAAATATAATGCGAAGCGCGGCCGGGAGCATCTGCCTTCTGACTGACGCCATTCTCTCCATGAATGATTGGTTCCTTTTCCGAGCGCATCAGGAAATACAGCTGAAATTGCTCGGCAATCGCCTGCAACTCCTGATCATTGTTCTTCCACTTGATTTGCCAATTCCCGTTCCAGATCCTCCCCGACGATTCACTGATGCCGGCGATACCCGGGCCCGTACGATTCGTGCGCGCAGTAGGATAAAACTTTCCACTGTCCAGATCGCTCAGCGCTAAATGTGCGAAATACACATCATGCACATCCCACGCGCTACTTTTTGCAGCATTTTTCGGCACATCGCGGGCCACACCGTGCCTGAAAAACGTGAGTTCGAAGCCGAAGCGATGGCCATCTGTGGCTTTCAAGTTGCCAGTGTAATACCACCACTCCGTCTGAAACTCGGGATGGCTGAAATGGTCACGCGGAAATACGTAGCGATACCCTGGAAGAGCCGCTCTGTACTGCGCGGCGAGCGGCTGCAAAAACAGAAGAGCAATGAGCAGGCGGGCAACGCTACTCAGCATTATTCCTCATGGACAACCTCGAGAGGATTCAAGCCCACCGCCACATTCGCTGGATATATACCCGCGCCGACTGTCGCGACATACACCAGGCTTATCGCCCCCAAAAGTATTGCGACTGGCCAGTGAAAGCGGATCGTCCAGCCGAATGATTGCTTATTAATTACAAAAATCAGCACCAGCGACATCGCCAAGCCAAGCGCCACGCCCGCACAATTTGCGAGAATTCCCAGCAATCCCGCTTCGACTAAAATCAGCTTCCGCACCTGCCCCTTCGCCGCGCCGAGGAAACGCAACACACTGAATTCGCGCCGTCGATCAATCACTAAAGCGAGCAATGCACCGACTACGCCCATGACCGCAACCAACACCGCTACGGCTTCCAGTGCATACGTGATTGCGAAGGTGCGATCGAAGACCTTGATGGCTTCTTTGCGAAGATCGCGATTTGAGGTCATCAGTACGCGATAGCCCGCTGTGGCTTGCCCTATCTCGGCTCGCACTGTTTCGAGTTGGGCATCCGCCGCAACATACACCGCAATGTTGGAAGGAGCGGGATCTGGGAGATATTGCAGTAATGTATTGCGATCCATGAGGATGTTGCCGCGCTCGCTCGAATAATCGTAATAGACGTCAACAATGCGGAAAGACCCTTGCTTCTCTCCGAGCAAAAGCAGGACGGAATTGCCGATCTTCACGTTGTGCTTGTATGCAAAAGGTTCGCTGACAATCACAGAATTGGAGTCGCGCAAATTGGCGAGTACTTGTTCAATGGGACGGCCAGACAACAAATCCGACTGCTTATAAGGGCGCATGACTTTGAGATCAACCGAAGCCAGAGTTGCGGGCATCCCACCATAGCTGATTTCATAGACGCGCACGCGATCTACCCACGCCACCCCTGGCAGGCCGGCAATCTTGTCCGCCAGCTCGAGAGAAATTGTTGGATGACGATCCGCGGACCGACTGCCGGCGGGACGAAGATAAAGATCAGCGGGTAACTCGTCGTTCATCCAGAGCGTGACCGTCTGGCGAAAGCTTCCTACCATAATGCCTACGCTGGTCATCATCGCAATAGCCGTGGATAGCGCACCGACCAGCACCGATGTTCGACGCAGTGAAGCGTCAAGGCTCCGCGATGCAAGCAGCGCTTCTACCCCGAGCAGACTGCCCAGAAGTTTTGAAGCGCATGAAGTCACGAGAGCAACAAAGGCAGGCATCGCCAGTGCCGAGGCGGCGATGAGTAGAATGACAGCGAGATAACCGAAAACTGGTTTGCCGCCAAGCGCTGGTGCGCGTGAAGACGCTGCCGCAGCAGTTCCCAATGCAACAGCTAGCATCAAGTCGCGACGCTTCTGCACACGCACATCAAATTCGCGACGGCCACGCGCCATGGCTTCTACCGGAGAAACGAGAGACGCTTCACGAGCCGGCGAATACGCCGACACAACCGCAACACCAATACCAACCGCAAAGGCAAGCAGCACCGAAGAAACGCTCAACTCGATCACACCCGGCCGGCTGCTTACGTACAGGGCATCAACGGTAGCACCCATCAATTTGACCGCGCCTGTCGCCATTAGCCGGCCGAGAGGAACTGCAATCAAAGCGCCGGCGAAACCAAAGGTGGCTGCCTCGCCAACAAATGCGGCAAGAACTGACTTGCGGCTTGCTCCGAGCGCGCGCACGATACCGATCTCAGGCCGCCGCCGGACCACCGAGACAGATATTGTGTTGTAGATCAGGAACGCGCCAACAATCAGTGAAATGTAACTCAGCAAGCGCAGATTCCACCGGAAAGACGCGAGCATACGGCGGTTTTCGTTGGTGCCTGCGCCTTGTGGTCGAACATCCACTCCAAGTGGAAGAGCGGAGCGCAACCGCTGCTGCCATTCTTCGAGAGTTGACGATGGCAAGACCTTCAGCAGAATCCGATCAACGCGCCCGTACCGAGTCAAAGCTTCTTGGGCCTCGGCGATATCCATAACGATTGCACCCTCATTGCCATGCGCGTCGGGATAAATGCCGCGGACAATGTACTTTTTCGAGTGATCGTTGATAAGAAGCTCCAACCGATCACCAGGTTTGTACCCGGTGCTCTCGCCTATCCAAATGCTGCTTTTGCCAAGATGTTCCAAGTAATTTTCGGAGCCTGCTGGCGGTGCACCTTGCAGTCGATTCGCATAGCTACTTGCTTCAGCAACCAGGTCCAGGCCAATCAGTGGCAGTGTTTGTTTCTTTTCCGGGAGCACCGCGAAATCTTCGATGCGGGGCGAGGCGTGGATCGCATATGGGAGCGAGACCACCGAGCCCACAACCGCTTCAGGCACTCCTCCTGTTGCCACGATTTCCAGATCATGATCGCCCGCCAGCGTGTCCATCGAAGAACGAAACGATCCCGTGGCCGCAGTTCCCGCTAAATCGATCGCGAGGACCACGGCCACTCCTAGCGCCACCGACAGAACCGTAAGAAACGCACGGACCGGCTCCTTGAACAATGGGCGAATCAGCAGCCGATAAAAGAGTATGAAATGACCCATTTAACGCACTATTTCTTCAATTTTTCCATCGCGCATTCGAACCACCCCGGTGGCCAGGGCCGCTGCTTCGAGGCTGTGCGTGGCCAGGATGGTTGCGGTATTGTGTTCGCGCGTCACTCGTTGCAGCAGAAGAAGAATATTGTTGCCGGTTTCCGTGTCGAGATTTCCGGTCGGCTCATCGGCCAGCAGAATACTCGGAGCATGAATTAAAGCGCGCGCAATAGCTACGCGTTGCATTTGCCCGCCAGAAAGCTGGTGAGGGTAGCGATCTTCGAGTTCTTCCAGTTCTACCCAAGCCAGACGGTCTCTTGCCGCAGCGCGCCCGGCTGGTTTTCCAGCGAGGAGCCATGGAAGTTCTACATTCTCACAAACAGTAAGCGTATGGAGCAGCTGAAACGACTGAAAAATGAAGCCCACTTTCTCGCGCCGCAATCGTGTTAGCCCCGCATCGTTTAAAGAGGATGTCGCAACCCCGTTCACAAGAACTTCCCCGGATGTGGGGAAGTCCATGGCCCCGGCCAGGTTCAATAGGGTTGACTTACCACACCCGCTGCGTCCGACCAGCGCCAGAAAATCTCCGCACGACACTTCTAGTGTAACTTCGCGGAGCGCACGAACGCACTGTCCATCGGTTAAGTAGTCCTTCGAGACATTCTGCAGAGAAAGGATGGCCATGAAGATTAGCGTGATGATGAATGTCTACGACGGTCGTATTTCATTGGCATATGATTATACCTGCGACACGGAGTGAAACTTTGCCTTGGTCTTGGTTATCTACTGCCAGGACGTGAAATGGCCGCGTGTGTGAAGTTAGATGAGAAATGAAGGCTCGAACGCAGCGTAGGTAATCGAAGGAAGATCAATGAAAAAATCTGCGCGAATGGAACAATAAAAACCATGCAAAGTCAGCTCCGACTCTTGCAGGGTCCCGGCGAGGGCAAGTGCTTCTTGAGCGTCTAAAGTCTGGCGCGGAGTTCGGTGGTGATGCGGTCCTGCAACTGCTCGGAGAGCTTGGCTCCGTTTTGTGTGAGGTAAAACACATCTATTGCCTTGTGCCCTTCGGTATCGATCAGGGCGACCTCAATGTTACAACCCAACTGAGCAAGCACTGAGCCAATCTCCTGCAGCAGGCCTGGTCTATCCTGGGTCAATATTTCCAGCAATGTGGATCGCGCGGCAGACTCATCGTCAAAACGAATGCGGGTGTAAACCGCCACCTTCGAGCTCCGGCCATACGTCGAGTGAAGCCCGGCTTTTAGAAGGGGCGCGAGCGGGGCTTCCCCGCTGACGATTTCGACAAGGCTGCGACGCAAGCGCTCGCTTTCGCCCGGGTTTAATTCGAGTGTGCGGTGCAAGTCCACAAATTGGAATGTGTCGAGCACGATGCCGGCGTCATTCGCAAACGCCTCCGCTTTAATGATGTTCATGCTCCATCCAGCGAGAACACCAGCAATCGTGGCGAAAAGCGCTGGCCGGTCTCGGGCCACGAGCGTCAGGGAATTGGCGTGAGGAGTTGATTGCAGCTCTGTCTGCACAGGTCCGTCGTTCAGCTTCTTGTATAGCGAGAAGTGCGCGGCAATTTCCGCAGGAGGATGCACGGCGAGATAGCGGCGAGGAAATCCCTCGAGGAACTGCTCGATCTCTTCGCGCTCTGCGCCTTGAACCAGATGCAGCACTTCGTCAAGCACGGTATTCTCGTGAATCGCGTGCAAGCGATCGCGGTCCAGGCTGCGGTTCAATTGATTGTATGTGGCGGCAAAAAGCTGCCAAAGCATTTCCGCCTTCCAGGGCGTGAGCGCTTCGGGATTAACCGCATGAATATCTGCATAGGTGAGAAGGCAAAGGCGGGCCAGCCGCTCACCTGTAGAAATGGTCTTGGAAAAAGTGACGATCGTTTCTGGATCGAAGATATCGCGCCGCAGTGTGGCGGACATATCGAGATGGTGCTTGATGAGAAAATGCACCTCGTCCTTTTCCTGCGGCTCGAGGCGCAGGCGCAGCGCAGTAGAATCCAGTGCCTGGAGGCTCCCAGTCACATGATTTTCCACGGGCATGCCTTTGCCGACGTCGTGAAGCAATAAAGCTAAGATGAGCAACTCGCGATGCTCGAGCGATCTCCACAGGTTCGTGAAATATTTATCGCGTTGATCCTTCGGCTCGCCAAGTTCCTGGAGGCGCTCGATGGCTCGCAGCGAATGTTCGTCCACAGTGTAGCGGTGATAAAAGTCGCGCACTACCAGCGAATCGACGATGCGGAATTCCGGCAATACATCCGAGAGCAAGCCCAGGCGGTGCATCGGCCTCAATGCAATACCTGGATAATCTCCGGCGAAGATATCCCGAATCTCGGCCCAGGTCACTTCCTTGTTCGGGGCCCACAACTCCGGATGAGAGAGAATGTAGGCGATGCTGCGTTCGGCCTGGTGGCTGAGCGGTATACCAATTCGGGCGGCTTCTGCGAATAGCGAGAACGCAACGCGCCGGTCGAAAAGCGCCGACTCGTCCAGTACTTCGAGCAGGCCATTTCGCACCGCGAATGGTTGGCCATTGCCTGGCTCTGCTTTTAAAGCGCGTGCCGCCCCAAGCAAGCGCTTCAGGAGTGCCGTCGATGCGGAGTCCGTATATTTCTTGGAAAGGAAATGTCGCTTGGAAACCTGGTGCGGCTTGTGAGGATGCTGTTCTAGAAGACGCAAGAGTTGACGGTTTAGCGTCCGCGCATGCCGAAAATAGAGTCGCATCCACTCAGCGGCACTTCGAGACCCGCCGTCTCCGTTGGGCAATGAGCGTTCCGCCGCCAAGGCTTGAAATTCATAAGTGAGAGTATTGTCATTGCGTCCATTGCGGTAATGAAGAAAACAACGGATCGCGCTGAGAAAGTCGACGGCATTTTGAGCAAACTCGCCCTCGCCGATGGTTGCGCCGTTCGAGTTGATCTCTTTTTTTTCACCAGCGATCTGTCGTAGCCATGCGGCGGCTTGATAATCGCGCAACCCTCCTGGAGCTTCTTTCACGTTGGGTTCCAGGTGAAAAATAGTGTTGCCGTAGTGAGCCAGTCGTTCGTGCGTGAGGCGATGAAGTTGCGCCAGCAGAAAATGCCTTGCCTGAGCTTCCGAAACCGGCAACACCCTTTTGTCGAGCCGCTCGAAAAGATTCTTATCACCAACCAAAAAACGGCGGTCCAGCACTGCCAAGTGAAATTCCGCGTTGTCTTCTTCGATGCGCTTACACTCCTCAAGGGTGCGGCCCGCTGAACTGACGCGAAATCCCAAATCCCACAAGGCGCGTGAGAACTCGGCGACGGGTTTTTGGAACTGGTGCTCGGCCTCTTTGCTACTGAAAAGAAAAAGGATATCGAGGTCTGAGAAGGGAAAGAGATGCTGCCGGCCGTATCCACCCAGCGCAAGAAGACAAAATCCCGATCTCTCGGTGTTTTGCGCTCCGAGCGTTTGCTCAAAAATTTGACGGATGCTTCGGTCGGCCAATTGGCACAGGGCGTGAAGGGTTTTTCGAGAGCTGACACCCATTTCAAACTGTTGCTGGATCCGTTGCCGTTCGTCCTTGCAGAATTGACCTAGCAAACGCGTAGAGGTAACAGAACCTTGCATAGTCTCCGGAACTTGGTAGTCCGGATCAAAGCTGGGCCGGGGGGAAGTGGTCACTATATTTAAAGGGCGGTCTCGCCGCGCTCCCCATTGCGGATCCGAACGGCTTCATCCACATTAGAAAGAAAGATCTTGCCGTCGCCAATTTTGCCGGTTTTGGCCGTCTTTAGAATAGCAGCTACGACGCTTTCTGCAAGTTCGTTCGGAAGCACCACTTCCAGCTTGATCTTGGGCAGGAGGTCTACCGTATATTCCCGACCGCGGTAAACCTCGGTGTGGCCCTTCTGCCGACCGTGTCCGCGCACTTCCGTGACGGTCAGACCTCCCACGCCCATCTCGAGCAGCGCATCTTTCACGGATTCAAATCGTGAAGGCTGGATGATCGCTTCGAGCTTTTTCATGCGTTCCACCTTTCGACGACAAATGTAATTCTGTGAATGGCGCAGGACCGCCCTACCGACGGCCACGCGCACGGTGGCAAACATAATGCCTGCAGTGGAAAGTTACCTCAACCAGAAAAATTGAATTAATGCAATCGAAATAATCGATTGGCTTTTCGTAAAGGGCACGATTACAGTCCGTGCTCACGCAATTTCTTTTTTCCTGCTGCAGCCAGGTCGCACGGCCAGGGGCGGAAGTTACTGCAAGCATAAGGAGAACGACAAATTGAAGCTATTCTCTAAGTGCTGTTTCAGTCTTTTATTCAGCTTAGTGCTGGCGCTTTGCGCAGCGGCGCAGACCGGTCCAGCGCTCACCAATTCGAATCCACCCGTACCTCCCGCGACTGGACAAGCTCCGCCGGCAGGTGCCGCAACCCAGGAGCCTGCGGCACCTGCTGCACAAGCACCGGCGGCTCCGGCACCGGCCGCTCCCGCACCGCCCACATGGTCGGCGGGCCCGATCGACTTTGCCGGATTCGTGGACGGTTATTACAGTTTCAATTTCAATCATCCGGCATCGGGAAACAATCAATTATATAACTTCAATGTGAAAGCCAATCAATTTAGCTTGAATATGGCCAAGATAAGCCTATCGCACTCAGCGGATCCCGTCGGCTTCCAGGTGGATTTCGGCTTCGGGCGAGCGTTCGATATCATCGCTAACGCCGGCGAGAGACAACCTGAAATATGGCGGTATATCGAGCAGGCGTATGTGAGCTGGAAACCGGCAGCGGCCAAGGGGCTACAATTGGACTTCGGGAAATTCGTAACCAGCGCCGGCGCCGAGGTGATCGAAACCAACGGTAACTGGAATTATTCCCGTTCGCTGCTATTTTCCTGGGCAATCCCCTATTACCACTTCGGACTGCGGACGTCCTTCCCAGCCGGCAAGCACTTCACAGGAGGCGTGCAGGTGGTCAATGGGTGGAACAACGTCGAAGACAATAACAGCGGGAAGACCATCGGGCTGACAGGAACCTTTACCACGAAAAAGTTCAGCTGGAGCAACAACTATTATGGAGGCCCGGAAAATCCCGGCACGAATAAGGGATGGCGCCACATGTACGACACTACTTTGCTGCTCACGCCTTCGGGCAAGGTTAATGCGTACATTAACTTTGACTACGGGCAAAACAGAAATTTCCCAATCGTAGTTGGCGCTCCCGCTGTCGGCAAGTGGTACGGCGTCGCTGGCGCTCTCCACCTTCAGTTTACCGACAAGTGGGCGTTTACCCCGCGTTTTGAATGGCTGGCCGACCCGCAGGGATTCGCCACAGGGACTGGCGTGAGCCAGTCGCTGAAGGAAGGCACGATAACCGGCGAATATAAGATGCTGGAGGGACTGCTCGCTCGGTTGGAATACCGGCATGACTGGTCCAATCAGCCTTTCTTCCAGCGTGGGGCAACGCTCAGCACAAACCCGAACTTCTCCGCGAATTACCTGGGTTTCCCAGGGACTTACAAGAGCCAGGACACGCTTACGTTGGGGGTTCTTGTGTTTTTTGGCCCCAAGCGGTAAACAGCTCTGGGAACATGAGGTTTTTGCGTATGCGGTCTCTGTTCAAACCTTAAGGGGAGGTTTTCGATGGCAGCAAATGCCACACAAGCCGTAGGAGTAACTACCTTTTTGCTGGGATTCACCACGCTTTCCGGCGCCATCTATAAAGGGGGGAGCATTTTGCTCTTCCTGGTGACGGCGGTGCTTTTGGGAATCTCGGCGGGAACCTTTCGAAAGTGTAAGCCGCTGGAAAACGCGGAGAATTGAGGATAACGAGACATGATTCTTATCGGAATTCTTGTAACTCTGCTTGGGTTTGTAATCAGCGTCCTCAGTCTAGCTCTGAATTCCGTCGGCGCCCGGCTGGTGGTCGTCCTTCTGGGTTTGGCGGTGAGCTTGTTCGGAATCATCGGCGTGCTTAACAAGGCCTATCTGAAGAAGGCGATCTGGAAGAACCGGTGAGCCGCGATGGGATTGATAACAAAAGGAGAAATAGTGTGTCCAATTTTCATCAAGTAAAGCGGCGGTTATCACTGTCGGAAAAATTCTCGCGGCTGGCGGAAAGATTGCGGGACCCAGAGTGGCGCCGGTACGGAAAACTACTGATCCTGGGAAAAGCCGCCGGTGTTGCTCTCGTGCTGGTCGCGATCGTCGTCGTGACATATTTGATCGGCGTGCGAGTCTACGCCGCGGATCCGGAGGTGAAAGCAGCAGACATCGTCAACCCTCTGAACACCGTGTGGACACTTGTGGCGGCGTTTTTGGTGTTCGGCATGCAGGTGGGATTCACAATGCTGGAGGCGGGATTCTGCCGTTCGCGCGAGACAGTCAATGTCCTTATGGAATGTATCGTGGACACATGTCTTTGCGGCATTCTCTTCTTCGCTTTCGGATTCGCCTTCATGTTTAGCCATGGCAACGGATTCATTGGATATCACTGGTTCTTCCTGCAGAATACGCCAAGTACGTATGAAACTACCGGAGTTGCCTTCCTGGCTTTTTGGCTTTTCCAATTCGCGTTTGCTGACACCTGTTCGACGATTACTTCCGGTGCGATGATTGGCCGCACCGGTTTCACCGGTGATCTTCTTTATAGCGTCGCCGTCTCCGGTTTTATCTACCCGATCGTGGGTCACTGGGCCTGGGGCCCCGATGGATTCCTTGCGATGATGGGAAGCCAAGGGCACTTTTTTGTATCGCTCGGCACTGGCTTCCATGACTTTGCTGGATCCACGGTTGTTCATACCATCGGCGGATTCATCGCGCTCGCTGGCGCAATAGTCCTGGGTCCGCGGCTCGGACGCAAGTTCAAGCGCGATGGTGGCGGACCCATGCTCCCCCATGATTTGACCATTGCTGCCTGCGGCGGTTTGCTCTTGTGGTTTGGCTGGTATGGCTTCAACCCCGGCAGCACGCTTTCTGCAATGGATTTTGAGGGTATTGGCCGAGTAGCCACCAACACCACCCTTGCGGCTTGTGCGGCCGGTTTGACTGCGATGGCTTACGGCTACTTCCTGAGCAAGAAGTGGGATGTGGGCTTTACCGTAAACGGCTTCCTCGCAGGACTGGTGGCGATCACCTGTCCGTGTTACTGGGTTAGCCCGACCGGTGCGATTCTGCTCGGTGGCGTCTCCGGCGTTGTTGTGGTTGCCGGAGTCGAATTGCTGGAATGGCTGCGCATCGACGATCCCATCGGGGCGGTCCCAGTTCACGGCATCTGCGGCATCTGGGGAACTCTCTCGCTGGGTTTATTCGCCTGTGGAAAATACGGCGCAACCGGGCCGATCACGGCGGACAATTCGGCACCGCTGAAAGGGCTGTTCTATGGGGGAGGCCTACAGCTGCTTACCGCCCAAGCGATCGGCAGCCTGATTATTACCACGGCTACCTTTGCAGTAGCGTACGGGGTCATGGTCTTGGTCAACGCGACCGGCACCCTGCGTGTCCCCCGCGAAGGAGAACTCTACGGGCTCGACCTTCACGAGCACGGCATCTGTGCTTATCCGGAATATGTTATCTCAGCGTTAGCGGTACCGGGAGGAGTGGCAAATGCACAGAGCCAAGCTAGCTTCGCGCAAGAGAAAGTCATGACCCTGCAGACCGCAGAGGAAACAACAACTTGATACAGTTTTTACTGCGTACAGCAGATGAATTTAGGTTTACGCTCGAATTCGATCACCGGCAGTCGGACATCTTCCTGGCTGTCGGTGATGTTTTTTCGAAGTCATGTGTGTCCCGGTCGGGCGTTACTGAATATCTGAGAGCAAAACAACGAGAGACAACGAGAGAAAGGATAAGGTGAGGATGAGAATAAGAATGAAAACGGTCCTGGTGGTAGTGCTCTGTCTTGTACCGCTGGCTTATTCCCAAACACCTCCTGCAGTACCGGCGGCTCCAACAGCGCCAGCAACCACGCCGTCCGTGCCGAAACCGATTATGGATACCGATTTGGCGAATACGCCTGTGCCCCCGGCAGACGCACGCGCTAAAGGTGACCCGGATGGCTCCCTGACGGGGAATGTAAGCGACGTTACTGTGAGTGATCCCAAGAAGGGCCTAACGATCAGCGACATGGCGAACCAGGTCGGACAAAACAAGATTGCCATCAACTTTGTTTGGACCCTCGTCACCGGTTTCTTGGTCATGTTTATGCAAGCGGGGTTTGCCCTCGTCGAGACGGGCCTGTGTCGCGCTAAGAATGCGAACCACACCATGATGATGAACTTCATGGTTTATGGCGTCGGAATGCTGGCTTACTGGCTCATTGGCTTCCCCATACAGGAGGGTGGCGTCGGCGCCGTCGCCAACCTTGGTGGAACTGCTCCCCTGAGCGCGGAATACGCCGTCACGTTGTTCGGCAAGTCATTTGGGCTTTTTGGCCAGAACGGACTGTTCCTGGTCCACAAGGGAACTTACGACGTCGGCGTCATGGTGCTCTTTCTGTTCCAAATGGTGTTCATGGATACGGCTCTTACCATTGTCACTGGGGCTTGCGCCGAACGCTGGAAGTACGCGGCCTTCGTCGTCTCCTCGTTCCTCATGGGCGCGTTTACCTATCCAATCTTTGCCAATTGGGCGTGGGGCGGCGGGTGGCTTTCCGCGCTCGGGACGAACTTCGGCTTGGGCAAGGGCTACTGTGACTTTGCTGGATCGGGCGTGGTGCATTCGGTCGGGGGAATCACCGCCCTTGCCGCGTCGATGATCATCGGGCCGCGCATCGGCAAGTACACCCGGGAAGGGAAGTCCAACGCGATCCTGGCGCACGATATCGTGATTGTCCTGACCGGCTGCTTCATCCTGGCCTTCGGCTGGTTCGGATTCAACCCCGGCTCGACGCTGGGCGCTTCGAGCAATGGCAATCTGCGCATCGGCTCGATCGCGGTCAACACCATGCTCGCGGGCATGGCCGGCTCGTTCGCGGCGATGCTGTACATGTGGCTCCGCTATGGTAAACCGGACGCTTCGATGAGCGGCAACGGCCTTCTCGCCGGCCTGGTGGCCATCACGGCGCCTTCGGGTTTCGTCAATCCGGTTGGGGCCGTGATCATTGGCCTCATCGCTGGCGTGCTGGTCTGCATTTCGGTCGAGTTCATTGATCGCGTTATGAAGGTAGACGATCCAGTCGGGGCCATTTCCGTCCACGGCGCCAACGGCCTCTGGGGTGTGCTTTCCATCGGCCTTTTCGCCGACGGAAAGAGCAACTACGGCGGCTCATGGAACGGCGTAACCGGCTCGGTCACCGGTATCTTTTATGGCGACAATGGTGGCCAACTCGTGGCGCAGTTGATCGGCATTGTCACCCTGGTCGGTTTTGTCTTCACGCTCAGTTTTGTCTTCAACCTGCTGATCGATTGGATCATGGGCCAGCGCGTCTCGGCTAAAACGGAACTCGAGGGCTTGGACCTTCCTGAAATGGGAGCGCTGGGCTATCCCGAGTTCGAGCTGAAGTCAGAGATGTGAGGAGGACTTCTCATGACTCCCACCACGACAGCAATGCAACCTCGGCCGGGAGCTCTGGCTCCCGGCATCGAGTTTCCCCGTCTCCCCGCCCTTCCCTGGCGGGATCCGCATTCTGTTCCGCCGGAAAAACTGGCGGAAGTCATTGCCTCGCTGACCGAGGCCTGTGCCCACAATCCCGCTAGCGCAGACCTGCGCATCTGCCTGGGCATGGCCCACGCGATGAACTATGACGCCTATCGGTCGATGGATGCGCTCGAAGAGGCCTGCGGCATGGAGCCGCAAAACTTTCTTGCGCAATTCAAGTATGCCGAACTGCTCTATCGCCTGCGCGCTCTGGACCGTGCGCGCGGGGAAACCACGCGTGCGCTCGAACTGGCAACCAACGGCTGGGAACTCAACCAGGCACGGCATCAGCTTTCGGAAATCCGCAGGCTCCTCCGCGAGGGCAGACAGAAGCCCACGTGGTCGAAGTCGCTGAAAGTTCCCCTGCTTGGTTTGGTTTTGATTATGATGGTCGTGAGCATTCTTTTCGTGGTGTTCCGATGGACTTGAAATGGAGTTTTTATTTGGGGGCTGCCGTGATGGCGGCTTACTTGCTGATCTCCCGGGGCGTCCCGATCGTGCCCGTTCTGGCGGGCTGTGGTTTGGCCGCGCTGATGACCTGGCGCAAGATGTCTCGGCAATCCGCGAAGCGCCGCTGAGATCGCGAAATGCACGATCCGCTACCCCTACCTCTTGCCCTGCTGATTATTTTCGGTTCCGCCAAGCTTCTGGCGGAGCTGTGCGAACGGCTGGGCCAGCCTGGCATCGTCGGCGAAATCCTGGCCGGCGCAATGGTCGGGCCTAGCGTCCTCGGGTGGATCAATCCCAACGAAACTTTAAAGGCACTGTCGGATCTGGGCGTGATGTTTCTGCTTTTTGGCGTTGGCCTCGAGGTCAAGGCCTCCGAACTGTTGAAGGTGGGCGGGAAGGCTACGCTGGTGGCAACTATAGGCGTGATCATTCCATTTTTCGCCGGGTGGGGAATTCTGGCCGCCTGGGGAGCACCGCAAATCGAATCGGTTTTTGTCGGGGCGGCGATGGTGGCCACCAGCGTGGGAATCACTGCGTCGGTGCTTTCGGCGCGTGGGTTGCTTCATGAGATGGCCAGCCAGGTCATCCTGGCTGCTGCAGTGATTGACGATGTTCTCGGGCTGATCGTGCTGGCGGTAGTCAGCAGCGTGGCGCGCGGCCGGGTCAATCTCTGGGAGATTGCGCTGGTCGCGTTGCTGGCGACGGCGTTCACCGTGGTTATGGCGATTTGGGGCACGACGGCGGTGAAACGCGTGCTGCCGATCTTTGGATCGCGTGCGCGTGCCGATGAAGCGGAGTTTCATATTGCGCTGGTGTTCCTGTTCGCGATGGCGCTGCTGGCGCAGTACACCGGGGTTGCCGCGATCGTTGGGGCGTTTCTGGCGGGCCTCGCGCTCTCGGACAGTTCCGACGCCCGTATGCGCACGTTGACCCGGGGCGTGAGCGAGCTGCTGGTGCCCTTTTTCCTTGCGGGCATCGGACTGCACCTGAATTTCGGAGTGTTCCGTTCTCGGTCGACGATTGCGCTGGCACTGGTGATTTTGGCCGCGGCCGTGGTGACGAAGCTGGTCGGCTGCGGCCTCGGGGCCATCTCGCTCGGCTGGAAAAACATGTTGAAGATCGGTCTGGGTATGGTGCCGCGGGGAGAAGTGGGTATGGTGGTGGCGCAGATCGGCCTGGGGATGGCGGTGATTAGCACGGAGGTTTACAGCGTGGTCGTGTTCATGGCCGTGGCGACAACCCTGCTCACACCGCTTCTTCTGAAAATCGCTTTCCGGACTCCCACATTGGTGCCCGCCGAGGTCTAGCCGGATTCCTCACAACAACGCGAACACGCCGGCCAAGGAGTCACAGGATTGCTTCACGGCGACACGTGACAATTTCCCTGCCAGCTGATGGGCGCCACACTCTGCGCGATTTGAAGCATTCGGCACGACGTACGGCGTCTTTACGGTCGTGAACAAAATCAAGAGTTTGCGCGTCGCGCCAGAGGTTGAACTGGAGGGCCTCGACGTGCCTGAGTTTGGCATGAACCCTTATCCAGAAGATGCTCTGGTCGTTTGGTCTGAGGACTAATCATTCTCGGTGGAATTTATCGACCCGGAGATGCACACATCGACCAGCCGGCAGGCGCCGTCCCTGTGGACGGCGCGAACGGTATCGCGTCTCTCCAGGAAGCCTGCGAGCAAAATCCGGACACTACCGACGTGCGCACCTGCCTCGGCATCACGCGCGCGATGAACTACGATCCACAACGCTCCGTGGACGCGCTGGAAGAGGCGCAGTATTGAGCCGGAAAATTTCTTCGTGCAACTCAAATATTCAGAGCTGCTGTACCGCCTTCGTGTAGTAGATCGGGTTGAAGAGGAGACAATCCACGCGCTGGACTTGGCTTGCAGCGTGGCGGAACTTGCGATCGCCCGCCGACAGCTTTGCGAAATCCGCCGGCTGAGACCCAGCAGCCTGACCCGGCCGCTGTGGACGAAATCGCTCAACGTTCCGGCAATCGGTTTTCTATTATTGCTATTGACCGCTTCTTGGCTGTATATCGTTTGGAAATGAAGTCAAATGGCATTACTTTCTATCAGCCTGCTTCTTCGCCTCGCAGGGGGGGGTCCTCTATTACCGGTCTTAGTGGGTTGTGGTTTCGCCGCTTTACTGACCTGGCGTCAGCTATCACGTCAGACCACAGAATGCCGCAACCAATCGCAGCGCTAAGGCCGTTCCCGCAACGACGGCCGACGGTCGCATCGCCCGTTACTTCTCCACTCGTCTTTCACGAAAGCTACGATTACCCAGTGTTGCGCAGCCCGGCAGAGATTCCGTTGATTGTGGCGCCGAGCGCATAATTCAATTCCGGCGTATCTTCGCCAGCGCGCTTACGGCGCAATAGATCGAGTTGAATCAGGCTCATGGGGTCGACGTACGGATTTCGCAATCGAATCGAACGATCCAACACATGATTGGTTTCCAGAAGCCGAGACTGTCCCGTGATGTTCAGAATCATTCTCGTGGTTCTGTCGAACTCATTTTTTAACAGCGAAAAGGTTCGCTCGCGAATGCCCTCATCCTTGACCAAAGAAGCATACAAGCGCGCGATTTCGAAATCAGCTTTGGCAAGTCCCATCTCCACATTGCGGATCATGTCCTCAAAGAGATGGAAGCGTGTGAGCATGTCACCTAGTAGCTTTTCATTTTGGATGCTCTTCGCCGCAAACCGTTCTAGGGCGTGGCCGACGCCAAACCACGCCGGAAGTACGTGGCGGCTCTGCATCCATCCAAAGACCCACGGAATTGCGCGGAGTTTTCCCCAGCCCGCACCTGCAGGCCTGTGCGACGGACGTGAACCAATCCTGGCCAGTTCAAGCTCCTTCACCGGTGTGGCCTCGTTGAAATAGGTGATTACCTCCGGGTTGATAACGATTTTCTCGCGATAGAATTCAAATGCAACTTGCGACATTTCCTCGAGGGCGCTCTCCCATTTTTCTTCGTCGGCCGCGAAATCTTGTCGCTCTGGCCGCGCCAGAGCCTCGAGAGAGGCGGCCACCATCAACTCCAAATTCCACTCGGCTAGAGTCGGGGCTGAATATTTCCAATTCAAGACCTCGCCCTGTTCGGTGATTCGGAGCTCCCCCTCAAAAGCACCAAATGGCTGCGCGATGATGGCTCGGTGAGTGGGCCCGCCGCCTCTTCCTACCGTGCCGCCGCGTCCGTGGAACATTCGCAGTTTGACTCCGCATTCCGCCGCTACACGATGCAATTCCCGATGCGCTTTGTAAATTTCCCAGGTGCTCGTCAGCATGCCGCCGTCTTTATTTGAATCGGAATATCCCAACATCACTTCCTGACGACGGCCCCATGAATCCAGGAATCTGGCATACTCAGGAAGAGTCCAGAGTCTGCGGCATTGTTCCGGAGCTGCTCGCAAGCTTTCAATGGATTCAAAAAGAGGGACCGGCATCAAACCCGGGTCATTCTTCGTGGCCGTCACCCTAATCTCATTGAGCTCCGCCAGCCGCGCGAGGGCCAGAACATCATCTGCGAGGGCGACGCCGCTGATGACGTAGTGCTGAATCGACTGCGGCGGATAGTCGCGTTTGAGCCGGGCGATCATGCGCATCGTGTCCATCAGGGTGAGCGTCGCCTCGGAAGGTGGGGCCAAGGCTTTGGACGTTCCGCAAACTTCTCTTAAGGCTTGCTGATGAATATCCGCATGCTGGCGGATATCGATGGTGTGCAAATGAAAGCCGAAACATTCCACCCGTCGGAGCAATGGCTGGAGAATATTTTTAGCGAGTCTCTCGCCACGATTCTGCAAGAGGCTATTACGTAGGATGTTTAAATCAGCGATGAATTCATCAGCGGATGAATAGGCTTTTTCACTAGGTGAGAGTTCCAGTGCCAGTAACAACCGCTCCTCCATTCTGGCTAGCACAACACGGTAGATTTCATCTTCCGGACCCCACGGTGGTTTGCGCGGTCTAATCGTTTTCACGTAGAGGTCACGAAGACGCAAAAGATCTGGTGAGACTCCGATCTGTTGGCACGAAGAGCTCAGTAACTCGAGCAATCTGCGTGTCGCGCGCACGTAATATTTAAGGATCACGGCTCGCGCCATCTGCACGGCATCGTGCGTAGAGGTTGCCGTCACGTTGGGATTCCCGTCGCGGTCGCCCCCAATCCAAGATCCAAAGCGGAGCACATCCGGGATTTCGGGATGGTCTCCATATACTTCACTAAACGCGCTGGAAAGTTCTTGATACAAAGCGGGTAAAGACTCGATCAAACAGCTGCGGTAAATATCCAGGCACATTTTGATTTCATCGCGGACGCTCGGCTGTTTGCGCCGCACCTCATCGGTTTGCCACAGCCCGGCGATTTCGGCGGCAATCGCTTCCTGGCCATCGTGAGCGGCGGCGTCTGTGAGCGGCAGTTTGTCAAACTGCTCCAATTGCTCGGCAATTCTTCTGCGCTTAAAAAGAACTGTGCGCCTGGAGACTTCCGTCGGATGTGCAGTGAAGACGGGTATAACCTGAATCTTGCGTAAAGCGTCGAGCGCTTGCTCTGCTGGATATCCGGCCTTTTTCATGCGTTGTAATGTGCCGAGGAAGGACCCTGGCTGGTAAGCCTGATCCTTGCGAAGCTGTGCGGCACGCTTTCTGCGCTGTCGATGATTGGTTTCAGCGAGGTTGATTAGCTCAAAGTAGGTGGCGAAGGCCTTGGTCATGCGCTGAGCATCAGAAGTTGACATAGCCATTACGCGCGCGCGCGCGCTGGTCATCAATTGCGAAGCATCCGGCAAAAAAGGTTCGGCTTCGCGGCGCTTCACCATGATCATGCGAAGCTCCTCGACCGCGGCAAGAAATTGTGGACTGACCTGTTCCCCCAGGGTATCTCCTAGAAGTTTACCTAGAGAACGCACGTCGCGGCGCAACGGGCCTTCTTTAACTTCAGGGGCATTGCTGGTGATCTCGTTAAGTCGCTCTTCCTGGGAGCGCGCTGACCAAAGGAGCTCGTCACTCTTGTCTTTCATACCCTTGGGATTCTCCTAGAGAACCATTCAAAAGTCTTAAGACGACAAAAAAATAAAAGACCGCTATCCCTGTCTTGGATAACGGCCCCGGTCTTGCTTCCACTTAGAAGCTCTTTTCGCCGGTCGTTATTCGCTCCCGGGTATGCTCGTAGTCATACAAATATTTAGAATACTACTTCCAGGGATGGGACATACACCGACAAGCAGGGCATACCGCGACGCAGTTTCCCTAGGGGAATAATAAAATGCGATTTGGCGAGTGTGGCGCATAACAGGCGAAGCAATCTTGCGAATCAATCGCTCAAGTGTATTACTGGCAAAAATCTATACCCAATCGATGTGGAGCGGCAACGTCTGCGAATCGAGATTTCCGGGACAGGCGGGTTACGCCCTTGCTCCCTGTGCAAAGTTGAATGTCTCTTCTTCCGCAATCAGAATAATCGGGGCTCCTCCGGTAGAGATTTTCGCCGCATGCGCCAGGGTTTCCTGAGCCCCACTCGAAGCAGCACAAGCTTGCAGAGCTTCGAGCGACGGGAAGTGAATCTCCGCGATGCGGTAGTACGGCGCCTCCCCTTGCGGGGAGCCACTTACTTTTGTTGCGACAAACTTGGTTTTCCCAGGGAGATTTTTGACAGCCATGGGCACATGTTCTTCCTGATAGAGCTTCTCGAACGCTTGCACGTCAGTCGGGCGCGGATAGATGACAACAAGTTTAACTCCAGCCATGTCTTCCTCCTGAGGAACATGCCCCCGCATGGTTATAGGTTGATTCTAATCATGGGACACAAGAGCTGAGCGAGAGCGCATCGTATGCCTCCGCGACCGACTAAGTCAACTGGATTAGCTGCTTTGTCGCCGCAAAATGAGAATGTCCGGTTTGTGCAAAGTAGAAATGTCCGCTTTCATGGATGGACGAGGGCCCCATGGAGACGG
>Ga0209117_1000197_pt1 | contig 35469 bp, 28 predicted proteins | sample BlaSpr_A8_OM2_M2_FD_187978 | JGI IMG/M metagenome (GOLD analysis project Ga0209117, IMG submission 187978) | Forest soil microbial communities from Thunder Bay, Ontario, Canada - Black Spruce, Ontario site 2_A8_OM2_M2 (SPAdes) (version 2) | ecosystem: Environmental > Terrestrial > Soil > Boreal... | reverse complement strand
TCAATCATGCGCGAATAGATACGGCGGTGCGAGTCGATGGAAAAGTCTTCGGGCTTCAGGTGCTCGGCGGCGTCGTTGAAGGCGTGATTGTCGAGCAGGACGGCGCCCAGGATGGAGCGCTCGGCTTCAATGTTCGCCGGCAAACGGCCGATGGTAGTTTCTAGAGTGGCCACGATGTTGAGGTGAGTTCGTTGCATCGTAAACTGATTCCCCCTGTGGACGTATGAGGAGCACCGCAGGAAAACCGGGTCGCAAAATTAATTTTTCCCGGCGGCTGAGTTCCCGCACATTTCCACAAAACACGTAGGGACGGACACATTCGGAGCCTGCCCCTGAGCGAAGTCGAAGGGTCCAGCCGAGCAAAGCTCGGCAGCTTGCAACGCAGTATGTCACAAGGCGAATAAAAAGCAAATATATCCGGTGAGTCGAGGTGATTGTTGGTGAAAAGGCGACATTACGTCAACGGTGGCACGGCTGCGCCACGCTTGAGAATTTGGCAGCGCGAATGACTATGTCACTCGTGCCTGGACATGCACCATCTCCGGCACGCCGTGCAGCGCTCTCGGTGATGGCTCCTCCGGTACCTACTTCTCCAACGACGGCGGCCAGACGTGGTGCTGTGTGAGTACCGACCCGAGCCACCTCGGAACGCTGATCCCGGGCGTGGAGCACCTGGTGGGCGGACAATACGACGCGGGTGGCGATCCAGCGGTAGCGTTTGACAGCCAAAGGCCATGTTTAGTATTCCGGACTGGGCTTTGATCGCACCGCGCCACCGAACACGGTGGCTGTTAACAAGGGCACATTTGACGGAGCCGGCCATCTGACGTGGGGCGCACCCACTTTCATTAACCCGACCACATCGCCAAGCGTGTTCAACGACAAAGAGTGGATCGCCGTGGATGCGAACGCTAAGAGTCCGTTCCGCGACCGGGTGTACGTCACGTGGACACGATTCATTTTCAACCCAGTGAATGGCAGGTACGTGCAGTCTCCCATTGCTTTCGCCTATTCAACCAACGGCGGAGCGACCTTCAGCGATCCCAAACTGATTTCCGGCAATGTGCTGTTCGACCAAGGTTCACATCCTACTGTCGGCCCGGACGGCACCTTGTACGTCTTCTGGGACGGCTCCACCCGCCTCGCGTCGCTCGACTCGACCTACATGGTCAAGTCGACTGACGGCGGTGCTACGTGGAGCAAGCCGCTGTCGGTCTCGACGCTGACGGAAATCCCTGGCGTCCGCAACACCGTGTTTCGCGTGAACAGCTTCCCCGCGGCGGCGGCGGCTCCAAACGGGGATCTCTATGTCACGTGGACGACGGAGGTGAAGAACAACGCCACGACCTTTGGCGGTGACACGGACTGCGCGTACTACATCCCCGGCAACCACCTGTCGCAGTGTCACTCGGCCGCCGTCTACAGCAAGTCGACGGATGGCGGCGCGACATGGAGCGCTCCCGCACTCGTCTTCGCCGCCGGCAACCGGACTGCCGAGGGCTATCCGGTCACGAACCCGGATAGCACGACGCTGATCGCCCCATCACCGACAGGCCCGATCGAGGACGTCTTTCCGGCCGCGGCGGTGTCGGCAAACGGCAAAGTGTACCTCGGCGCCTACCGCGGCACCGTCGTCTCACCATGGCAAACCTGCGCTGTGGGACCGCTACCGCCGGTCGGCAGAATTGAGTGCGACACGCTGGGCAACTACATCCATAATGCGCGCCTCGACTACGTGGTCACCGATCTGACCACTGGGGTCACGAACCTGGCCACTACCCACCCCATCAACTCGCGCTATGGATTTGGGGGTGGCTTCTTCGGCGACTACACGGATATCGCGGCCGGCTCCGACAACGTCTTTCACGCGCTGTGGACCGATACCAACAACGTGCAGTCGGTGGTGTGGTTCTACGGCTCTGAGTTTGTTCCCACACCCATTCATCAGCAGGACATTGCGACGGTGGCTGGGTCGTTCTGAGGCTTTCTCGGAACCATAACCGCGGCAAGCAGGCGACGTTTCAGGATTCCTGGAACGTCGCTTTGCTTGTGGCCCTCTTTGCGCAAGCTCTGCGTGATTACCAAAGATTGCCGAGATCTGGCGGACCAGATCCTCAATAACTGGCGACGCAAATGGCGTTTATGCCAGGCTGCCGGTAACTCCACCGTGCCAGTCCTTTCGTAATCTCCTATTCTCCGTGAGCACGTCGCATACTCGGCTCAGCGACATGACTCACCCCTACCAACTGCACGCCAACAGACGGGCCCCACGATTCCGCCTCGCCGAGATGACTCCGGCTCTCCTTCAATTCCAGGACTCTCGCCTCGCACCAGGCGAACTGCAGGTCATTTCTCGCACCGGTGGCCTGCTGTCCTTATCTAAGACCGTGGATCAGGGCTCCGTTGTTAAGTTGACGTTCCGGACTCACAGGGGACCGGTGTTGGGGACAGCAGAAATGCTGTGTCCTCTTTCGTGGAATGATCAGCCGTTCCGGTTCGTGGGGCTCGAAGAGAGCGACCAGCACAGGATGCAGGCCGCATTTCAGTCCGGACTCTATCGGAACATTGAAGAAGAAGAGTGGATCGAAGAGTTCAGAGCCGCGATGGTGAACTGGAATCCGCCCCCGCGGAGACATTTCTTCAGGGCGGTCCTGGCGGCAGTTACCCTCGCCACCCTTTGTTTGGGCAGTGTCATCTACGTCTTCAGCGCGCACCTAAGGTAGCGGGAACCAGCCATCTAGCTAGGTGTTGGGGTTGTAACACCAGCAACCGATTCCGTCCGTCGCACCCGGCTCCCGGCCAGAAGACAGGCGACGAGCGCGTGCAACCTGCAGGCTTCCTACATCACCTGGCTGGATTTCGGGTTTTGCAGACACCTCGGAAGTGCAACGATTGCAGAGATACGTTGTAAAACGGCTCAACCAGCCGTACTGGTCAACACCGAACTGTACAGCACGTCACAGATCCCGCAGTACGACACGACGTACGCGCCGTACCAAACCATCCATCACAGGATATTGGTGAGCGACCGACATCAGCCCGTGCGCCTCGGTGTGTGGACCTTCTATGACCGTGACTTCTCAGCCATCGAGCCATATCGCTCTTACATCAATGGCTCCATGGCGGTTGTCGGCTTGATTTGCATCTATTGAGGTAATCACGCAAGCGGCTGCCTGCCCACCGAGGACTGCTTAAAGCAGTTCTTTTTGGTTGCCCACGAGAGCGTATCATTCCCGGGGTTGCGGAATGGAAAGACCTGTACCCTTTCTGGATTCAGAGGATGGCACGTGCTGGGACTTGGCTTTGTACATATTCTGGTCAGCGACATCGAGCACCTCGTCGAGGGTCTTGCCGTCCGTCCATTCCGCCATGCCCATGCTGAGGCTTACCGTAAAGTCGTCCAGATTGCTCGACTTATTCCACTCATTTAGGGAATCCAGAATCCGGCTTACTACGGTGGCAGCGTCGGCCGTATTGGTATTCGGCAGTGCGATCAGGAATTCATCTCCTCCGTAACGAATAGCAGCATCCGCACCCCGGATCGAGCCTTTGAGCAAGGTGGCGATCTCGGTAAGAACAAAGTCGCCGGTCAGGTGGCCGAATCGAGTATTGACCTGTTTGAAGCGGTCCACGTCAATCAGCAGAAAAGTGAGTGGGTTGCCTAGGCGCCTTGCCTGTCCGATGAAGCGGCCCGCCAGTTCCTCGAGCGAACGCCGGTTATAGATTTCAGTCAGCGGATCGGTAAAGGATTGGAGGCGAATCAGCTCATTCTGCATCGCGGTCGAGATCATCTTCTGTCGCAACTGCCGGAACTCGATGCGGCGGGAAACGACGTAGGTGTTGGCAAGAATCAACAGCACGAGCAGACTGCACGCCAGCTCTTTCGATACCGTGATCTCAAGATGCAGACTGCCGGACTTCAGGAAGGCGGCGGGCAGCAGGAGGGCGAGTAGCCCGGCTCCCACCAGTATCCCGGTGGCAGTCACAATCAGCCACAGCTCCCAGTCGCGCTTCTCCAGCTTTCTGAGTTCCCGATTGACATTTGCCAGAACGCTGTCGGAATCATAGCCAGCGCGGGCAACCTTGGTTGAAGGGTTTTCCACGGAATGATTTTGGGAACGAAGTTCGGGGCCGGCCGACAAGCTTGCCTCAAGCCTGCGTTTTTCCTGGAAGAGGGCGATAAATTCTTCCGCATGTCCGGCGCTACTCGGGAGCGCCGACAATTCTTCCAGCCGTTGGCTCAGCGTGCGAAGCCGGTCTTGTACAGGTTGGTCGGCGTTAAACACAGTCAGGGTGGGCCCAAGCGAAGAGTCCGCTGCCATTACGCGAGTCTAGCCGTCACGTTCGTGGCTCGCAACGTTACGAGGGTACTGACCCGACCGGGCACACACAACACTTGACCGCAGCAAGGCACTGAGGTTCGTTCGCGGAGATCTCGATTTTCATGCTCTTGTACAGTTCACCGTAGGGCTGTCTATCGGTTGTTGGTGTACCCGGTGACGGGGATGCCTACACCAGTGCCCTCGCGCAACTGTCAAGCATTCTCCCAGAGGTGGCTGCCAGAAAATCCGCGCAGGCGCGGCGGACATCCGCGATGGCAGGCGGAACAAGCGCCAATTCGATGGATTTTTTCGCCTTGTGTGGCGGCTTGGCGGTAACCGTGGTGAGAGTTACCCAGTGCGACCGTTGTGGCGCAGCGATTCGGATTTCTGCGCAAGATTATGCAACGTTACTTTTCAGGTGACTATGAGCGGGGTCGAGTCGCCGAACCTCCGGATGCCTGCCACCCTTGCCGACAGCCAGTTTGGAACTCCCGCCCGCACTGCACGTTACGACGTCCTTCACCCGCGAGTCGGTTGTAGCGGTTCGTTTTGCTTGGAATGGCATATTGCAAGCACTGAAAACATGTCATCGGAGCCGAGGCTGCTATGACAACTCGAAATTTGACGATGGCACTTCCGATTACTTTCGTGCTCGGAGCAGGTGTGGGGCTTCACAGTTACGAAAACTCGCGAAACGCGGCGGTCGTGCGCCAGCTCAGTGATCAACTGGAGCAGACCAAATCCGAGCTTGCCGATGCTACCGTTCGACTATCAGAGGCTAGCAAAAAACTTGGGTTCCTCGAATCCTCTAAAGCCCGCGTTCAGGTGACGGCTTATGCTCTGACCGACGATTTCGGTGCCGATCCGGTGTTCTCGAACACTGCTCCAGCACGGAGTGCTTATGCGGTGCCCAAGCACGCGCTCCCGGCCGGGAAGGTCTTGAACGTGGCACTCTCACCGATAGCAGAGCGGAAGCTGCATGCCAACCTGAATGACACGATTGTGCTCATGTCCAGAAATCGCACTCGCAAGCATCTTGCACGCTTTGTGGACCGCACGGCGCAAACTGAGACTCGCTCGGTCGTGGATATCCTATTTGCGGATGCCCACGAGGCCCGCATCTGGGGGCGGCGATCATTCTATGCGGTCAACATTTCCGGGCCCGACTCCCCATTTCAGCAGCGATGACCTGCTGCGGTTCGCCTCGCACGGGCGTCCGTGAGCATCACATTCTCAGCGAGACTTCGTAAAAATCAAAAGGTACAGAAACCACAGCAGCGCCGCACCACTGAGCCCGCTTCTCACAGCGTGCAACACGCCCCAGCGTGCGAGCAACTGACCTGCTTCTGCCGACCGCCTGTCCAGAGCGGGGCTCAACAACTGCTTGTTGGTTGGCAGGATCACAATCAGCGTGAATGGGATGACCAGACCCAGCAGGACTCACGCAACGGCCCACCAGAACGTCGCCCCCGCGAGCCACGCTGCAAAGGAAGAGACCAATCCCACTGCTGCTAAGGTCGCCTGCATGACACTAGCTCGGCGATAGCTGGGCGGAAATTCAGCCGCAGCTAGAACAGGACCTTGGGTGATTGTTCCATGTTTGCACTTGATAGTAGTTTCCCTCTTATGCTACGGTTGGGCGCCGTACTGCTAGGCGCCAAATGAGCGCGCCGGTGCTGTTTTCCTGACGGCGCGCTTCCGTCCAAAAGCGAACCCAGGGGTGGGAAAATGTCACAGTCGTTTTCGACGGATTTAGTCCCTGTCTCGGACCGGTTGGAAGCTTGGCTGTGCAATGCCAAACCAATTTGTGGTGACTGCCGCTTTCATTTTCCCAGGCGGCTTCCCTTCCATGGCTCGATCGAGCGCCGGACACTCGCCGGGCTGGACTTGACGCGCTTTGCCTCTACGCCCGTTTCGTTCGCTAAGTTCCCGATCGTCGCCGGGAACTCCGCGGACCGCAGTTGCATCGTCATCACGCAGCTTGAAGGCATGCGCCAGTATTGCCAAAGCGGCGTGATGGCGCTGCTTACCGCCGGTGACACAACCTTAATTGATTCTGGCCGCCCCCGGGACGTCAGATTGCTCGGGCGATTGCTGCAGGCTCTATCTTCGGATCCCGCGCTGGTTCGTGCAAGAGCGCGTGCAGACCTCGGCAATACCACTGCTGCCGCGAATTTCTGGACGAACTGGGCTGGGAGCGACGCTGTTTCGCTTGGCCACGTCTTTATACGAGCAAGCCGAGGAGATGAGTCTCGAAGACGGCGTGGTCGCCATTGAAGCCTATTTGGATATCTTGGCGGGCTGCATTTCCCGCCCGGAGTCTGTTTCAACCAAGCTGGCCCGCTGTGCACAATTGCGGCCGCGCATCGAATACTTCATCGAAACTCATTTGCCGGAACCCACGCTCTGCCCGGCAGGAATCGCTGCCGCCGCAGGCATTTCAGTGCGGCACCTGCATCGGCTGTTTGCCGCGAAAAGCTGCACGGTCGCGGAGTGGATCCGTGAAAGGCGGCTGGAACGCTGCCGCACTGACTTGTCAGACCCGCATTTGCGCGAGCGGAACATCACTGATATCGCATTGAGCTGGGGCTTCAGCGACTCGGCGCATTTCAGCCACTGTTTCAAGAAGGAGTTTGGCGTTTCCCCAAGAGAGTTCCGCTCGAATGCCAGTTCATGGAAGCCGCCCCAGATTCCTCTGTCTCCGAGCAGACAACTCGGCGCGAACTGACTACTTTCTAGCCGAGACGCTCTCAGCAGTCTGCTCGAGAAGCCTCTTTTGCCGCTCTCCGGGCACTCTGATAATCAGACCCAGTACAGCCCAGATCGCGAGCGCGATCCATTCATGGCGCGTGAAGTGCCCCGGGACAATCGGCACCACTTTCACAAGAACCATGAGCGAGGTAACCAGCAGTCCAAAGATAGCGGCCAGGCGCCCGCTCAATTGCGGTTTCATGCAGTAGTACGAGGCACAAGCCGCCATCCAAGCCACGGCAGAAGCAACGGCTCCGACCTCAAGGATCGGGATCAGCCCGGCCTCGCCCAGCAGCATGGCAACGGCCGTAGCTACGCCCACGGCGATGACTGCGGTCGAGGGCGTCTGATTTACCGGATGAACGTAACCCATCTTAGGCGCAAGCAGGTTGCGCCTGCCCATAGCAAACAGCAATCGAGACGAGGCGATCATGTTGGCGTTAAATGCCTGCACCAGCGCAACCAAGGCCGAAGCCATGATCAGCACAACGATCCAGTGCGCATGCAGCGCCCGCTCGAACGCAACCGCGGTCGGGAATTGCTGATTGCTCTTCAAGCTCTCCCAGGGCGCGACGTAGGCGACCGCTGAAATGACCACCCAGAAGAACGCCAGCCCGGTGCAGATTGTCAGCGCGATGGCGACGAAAAATCCGCCGCCTTGAAAATCTGAGCTCGCCTCCTCCGCATACTTGCCAACCGATTCAAAACCCGCCAGCAGCCAGGGTACAACTTGCCATACCAGCAAAACGGAAATCAGCGGAGCATGGCTGAACAGCGGATGAAAGTTTGCCGGGCTTCCATGCCGCGCCCCTGCCAAAGCAAACAGAATAACGAGCGTGAGAAACGTAAAGGTGGTGATTTTTCCCAGGCGCGCCCCCGCGCGTATGCCGCGATAGTTCACCCATGTCAGCGGGATGGTGATCGCCAGCCCCAGCAGAATATGCGGGAGGTAAACCGGGTAACCGCCCAACCGGTACAGCTCATGCGTATTCAGCGACGGGAACAAATATCCTGCGATGCGCCCGGCGGCGAGCGCTTCAAAGGGGCAAGTGAGAAAGTAGCCGAGAAAGACCATCCATCCAGTGGCGAAGCTGACGCTCGGCGGAAAGAACTGGGCGACGTAGGCTGCTTCTCCTGCAGCATCGGGGATCGCTCGCACCAAGTGACCATAAACGTATCCGATAGGCAGCAGCATCAGGGCGCCTGCGGTGAATCCGAGAATCGCGCCCAACGGACCGCCGCGCTGCAGGATGTCGTCCATCACCACGAGCCACGCCGTGCCTACCATCACGCCGAAGGCCAGCGCAAAGTAGTCCACCAGACGCAGTCTGTGGGCGAGAGTTGTCATGGGAGTGAACTGCCACCTTGCCTTTGCGAGTCTGGGGCGATCACTATCAATCCACTATTCTGACGGGCGGCCGCGGAGAATGGCCGCCCGAGCCCGGTGTGTGGTATCAGAATTCATACCGCAGCGCGAACTGCATCACACGCGGTTGTGTGAGCAGACCGGTGTAATCACCAAACGACTGCGGCACTTGCTGCAACGAAGCAATGCAGGCGCAAGCCTGCGTTCCCAAGCCCGACAGGACGTTGAAGCGGTGAAGGTTGGGTACGTTAAAAACTTCCCAGCGGAATTGCAGGCTATTGCCTTCCCATGGCATCTTCCAACGCTTGGTCAAAGACATATCCAAACCAGCGAACCCATCACCCCGGATCACGTTTCGGGAGCCGCTCCCACCCGGAAATGGATGGATGAAATCGTTGTTGAAGGCGTCGCTGGGATTTCCGAACACGCTGACTGAGCCACCCGGTTGCAAGAAATGTCCCGTCTTCGGCCGCGCCACCATCTGGGCGATACCCTGCTCGTCCCAATCCGTGGGCCAGAAGTTACCGTTGTCGACGGTGAACGGGAAACCGCTGGTCCAGCGAGCCAGACCGGAAAGCTGCCAGCCGCCGACGAAGGCGTCCAGCAGGGTCCCGGCGTTGCCCGCGAAATAGCGGCCCTTGCCAAAGGGCAGCTCGGCGATCCAGTTGGCGTTGAACTGATGGGTGGCATCGAAATCCGACACACCGCGACGGCCGTTCGGATTAAATGCGTTGACCAACCTAGTCCCAGGTGCGCCAACATTTACGCTCGAACTGAAGCCAAGCCGCGTCGCGGAGGAGGTGATGTCGATCGATCTTGAATACGCGTAATTGAGGTCGAACTGCAGTCCGCGACCGAATTGCTTTCGCAGGTTCGCCTGCAGCGCGTTGTAGTTGGACTTGCCGATCGAACTCCAGGCGTACTGCGTGGTCAACTGGTTATTCAGCATCTCGCCTACGTTGCAATTGGGCGCTAAGTACTGACAGCCTCCGACCGGGCCATTGAAAAAGTAGTAGTTGAACTGATCGTCGGAGAGGTAATAGTAGAGGTCGATATTCCCCAGCCCGACCACCTCGTTACCGGGATAGGCGCCGGTACCGGTAAAAAGGCCATAGACGGCCTGAACCAGACCGTTATTCGGGTCTTTATCCACGCAAGTGGGCGTTAACGTCGAAACTTGACAGGTAGGGGTGCTGAAGTACACCACATAACCGGTTGCGTCCTTATTGAGTGGCCCCAGCATGTGATGCCAGTACTGTGAAGTTGGACCCAACTGCGTCTCGGTGACCGTACTGGGAGCAACCCGGGGGGTTTGGCGGGCCAACTTCGACAGAGCCGTGGCCGCCTGGTAGTAGTCAATTCCTGATATCGGATCCTTCAAGTCGAGTGGCTGCCTGAGGTCGCGCTGTGTGAGCAAATTGCGGCCCAGGCGTCCGACATAAGCGAGTTGCAGCGAGAATCGCCGGGGCAACTCGCGGGCAATAGAAAAATCGAACGTATAGGAATAGGGAGTCTTCAAGGACTGGTCCACGCCCCACGTAATGGCTTGGCTGCCATTGGTGGGCGTTTGCGGGAACTGGCCCGCCGGAGGATCAGGGAAGATCTGCAACGCACCATCTAGCGTGTGGGTGGGAATTGTGTGGACGTCGGTGATCCGCGGCGAGCCGTTAGCAGTATCGTAGGGCTCCAATGTTGCTCCGCTGGGGTCCGTCAGGTAGCAGCAGGGGTTTTGCACCGTCGAGCTCAAGCCGCCGGGCGCGTTGGCGTCGAACGTGCTTAGCAATTGCATGCCGGCGCGATCGTACACCCTTCCGAATCCGCCCCGGATTACGGTCCTGTAATTGTCGCCAAACAGTTTTTTCATCCATCCGCCTTCAGGACGAGGCGAATACGCGATTGAGACTCGCGGGGAGAAGTCCGATTTCTCGAAGTTGTAAAAACCAGGCCCGTTGTTTACTGGCCCTCCCAGTTTGAACGAGACCAGAGGGATGGAGGTGTAACCCTGACCCTGGTTCATAAGCTGGACCATCTGATTGAATTCCGAGCCTGCATTAAAGCTCCAGGATGGGCAGCCAGTCACTGGATTCTGCGTGAGATCGCAAGTGGGAGTTGCCTGGAAACCGTTGACCTCCCAGGGTGGCGGGAACAGCGACCAGCGCACGCCATAGGTCAGCGTCAGGTTTTGCTTCACGCGCCAGGAATCCTGTCCGTAGAACTCGTACCAGTTCAATCCATAGTTCCGCTTGACCGGGTCGCCTTCCCCTTGGTTGACGCCCAATTTGTTGTAGTTGGTATTCCTGACCAGATCGGAAACCATGCCCAGCAATCCCAACATTGGGAGGTCATATTGCGGGCTGGAGACCGGTTCCAGCATCCCGATATAGTAGGGGTCGAGCAGACTGCCAGTGCTGATCTGCACACCGGTGTTTGGATCGAACGTAGCGGTGTTAGCAAAACCTGTGGGAGCCATCCAGTTGGTTGCGCCCTTGCCTACGCTAAAGGAATGCTCATAGCTCAGGCGGGGATCGCGCGCGAAACCCAGGTTCCCACCGAACTGCAACGTGTGTTTACCTTTGGTCCAGGAATAATCATCTAGCAGGTTGTGCATAGGGGTCTGCGAGTTGTGGCTGTACACGACACCCTGATCAAGACCGTAGAACAGATCCCAATGCTGCTGCGGCGCACCTGCCTCAAAGCCCGTGCTCTGCCGGGTGAATCCCCAATGGAACGAGTTGACCTTGTTGGCGCTGAGTACCGCGGTGTATCCCACCACGAACCCCTTGCTGTGGTCCACAATAGTCTGCTCGGGGGGAGAGCCCGGCAGAAAGGGAGCCTGGGGATTCTTCAAGTTCTGGAGCGCGCCGCGCCAGAACAGACTGTGCTTTCCGTCGGCTGTCAGGTGGTAGTCAAGGCGAGCAATGAACGCATTGTTGTCCAGGCTCACCGGTGCCCGGAAGCGGTAGCCGGAGTAGTTCAGGCCGTCGCCCACCGACGTGTCGTTGGTCGCGAATTGGCAGAACGTCTTATCCCAGTAGCCCGTGTGACCGGTGAGGTCAAGAATGTTTATATTGATCCCCGGACCTGGATTGTTATTGTAAGTGCTGAGGCCCGCAAGGCTGAGATTGGACTGGTCGAGCTGCGCGATGAGCGCCGGCGTCAGGGTAGTCACTCCGCCATTCGTGTCGTTGTATTTCAGATTACCCGTGCAAAGACTTTGCGTCGGTATGGTCCGCACGGTGCTCTCTTGCTCTCGCTGCCGCGTGCCCTCGTAATTGGCAAAGAAGAAGAGGCGGTCCTTCTTCAGCGGACCTCCCAGGGATGCGCCAAAGATGTTTCGCAGCAACTTGTCGGGGACATTCGGCTGGCCGCTTCTCACTTCCGCTCCCTTGACAAACCAGTCGTTGGCGCTGGTGATGGTGTTGCGATGGTATTCATAGAGAGACCCGTGGAAGCTGTTAGTCCCGCTCTTGGTGACCAGCGATACCTGGGCTCCCGAACCGGCACCCTGATCGGCGTTGTAATTGGAGGTTGTCACCCTGAACTCCTGAACCGAATCAAGAGTGGTCGGCAACACCGAAGTGAAGGCATACCCGTTCGATTGGTCGTTCACGTCCACGCCGTCGAGTGTGATATTGCTCTGGTCGCTGCGTGCGCCATTCACTGATCCATTGCGCGTGTCCTGGTCCTTGTCGATGTCAGGACGGTTGCCGGTGTAAGCGACCCCGGCCTGTAGGCTGAGCAAGTCCGGAACATTGCGTCCTTCCAGCGGAATTTGCCTCACCTGCGTCTGATCGAATGAATTGCCAATCGAGGCATCGACCAGGTTCAAGACGGGAGCTTCGCTGGTAACGGTGACGTTCTCGGTGACCGATCCAACTTTCAGCCGGACGTTGGCCGTGGCCGGTGTGTTGACCAGGAGCTGCAGATCGGCCTGCTGGTAGCGGGAAAATCCTTTCGCACTCACCGTCAGCGTGTAAGTGCCAGGGGGAAGGGCGAGGAATCGGTATTCCCCTTGCCCTCCCGTCACTATCGTGCGTTCCAGCTTCGACTCGCTGTTGGAAAGCACGACGGTAGCGTCGGCGATCGCGCTCCCGCTGGGATCCGTTACTGCGCCCTGCAGCGAAGTGGACGAAGTTTGTGGAAAGACTGTTCCGTTGACAGTCAGTACTACCAAGATCGAAAAGAGCAGACATTTGGCGCAGTTCATGGTCCCCTCCCTGGCCTCAGACTCGCATGCCGCTACCGACAACCATGGGCAACGGTTGGGCGCGCACCGCTTGCTCGCGCACCCGCCATTGTCACACACTCCGGCATCTGTCCGAATCGGCTGAGACAGAGTACCTCGTCCGGTACCCTGGAAACTTGTCTGGGAGCGACATCACAGAAAGGTAAAGACACGACTCTTCCAGCACCCCACTTCGTGACATGCATGTCAGCATACCAAGGAAAGGCACGCGGACCAGAAACGGGGTTTGGGATCCGTCGTACCGTCTTTCACGCGCGTTTTTCGGGGGGCTTTCGGTGATCACGACGCGGTCACAGCTTCAAGAAACCTCCCTAGCTTCGCGGTCGTTCAAACGTACGGAATCGGATCAAGCTTCTTGAACTGTGCAGTGGACTTCGGGGAGAAGAGTTCGTGCTGCCTCCCGCTGGTCGTCCACAAACGCGGCATACAGGATGAGCTTTCCCCGGTCGTGATCCGCTTCGTTCGCCCGTCTTCCACTTGACAGTCGCATCGGCTCGAAGTTCCTTTGAATCCGTTCGACAGCCCCACAGCGAGCGTGTCGATCAGGTTGAAGCTCTTCCTATGTTTCGCCAGCACCGGCGTGAACACGCCTGGGACAATGTCTCCGAATCGACGGGGCCTTTCATCATCCAATTCTGCAGTCCAGGTGCAGCACTTACTTCCCACGATGATCGAATCAGATAGAGAAGGAGAAAGGTGCGGCTGGTCGCCCTTTACGCGAAAACAGATGTCATTGCTCAGTTCGGAGGAGGCATTTATGGCTCAACTCATGCTTCACCCTCACTGTTGCGCGGTACTGAGCGAGCGGTTGCGGAAGCGGACACAACAAGAATTGAGCTCTCGCCAGCAACGTCTTCTGACGTCCATCGGTACATGTGTCGGGGAGGCTTGCCAAGCGCTGCCGGCTCCTCCCAACGCGTCTGGAGCCATCCCGATTCGGCGAGGCGCATGAGAATCGGATACAGAGTCCCGGACTTTAGTGGCGCCGCAGCTCAAGAACGCGCTCCCAGTACTCGCCTCGTGGATTCTGTGCTGCTGTATCAAAACGCTGCCAACCAGGTGCCGGCCATGGAAAGCCATAGCGGGCAAGTTTCCTTGGACAGCTTTACGGTTTTGACACCGGCAATACAACCTTGCTAACGGATGCGGCCGGCAAGCCCCAAAGAGGAGACGGCAAAGACGACGTTTGCCTTATTCGAGCCCTCCACCGCGGTTTGATAGGCGGCCCCGATGTTGATGTCCTGGGCAGCCAGCTTCGCGGCAAAACGAGACAGGGCTCCCGGCACGTTGGGGATTGTAACGGGGAGCACGCGCTCTTCGTAGTAGGAAATTCTTTTGGCCTTCAGCACTTTCTTCGCCCGGTTGGGGTTATTGACGATGAGTTGCACATAGCCCATCGCGCCCGCACTGCCAGCATTAAAAGCCAGAATATTCACCTTCGCGTCGCTGAGAATTTTTGTGAGCTCTGCTAGTGTACCCGGACGGTTCTCGCAGGAAACGGTCAGTTGATTCATAGTGGGCATGACGAGTCCCTCTGGTGACGAATTTCCGGCATGCTACCGGCATGCTATCAGAGGGCTGTATCGAGGAATACGAAAATCTCCGCCATGATGCTGCAGGAGAACAGGGGGCCAAAGAAACGGCCAAGCGCCACCGCGCTGGAATGGTGAGGGCGAGGTGTCGGGTTCACCCCTTCAACGGCTTAAGCTTGCACTGAGAAATGTGAAACAGAGGGAGCGAATATCTGAATTCGAGAAAGTCGCAGGATAGTTGATCGAGCTGGCCAATATTTTGTCTCGCAGCAAACCTTCAATGGCTCCCATCAGGGCCGAACGCAGTGCCTGCGGATGAACTGCAAGTTCTCCGTTGTGAGCGAGCTCCTGCAAGATTCCATCGATTATTTTCACGAATTCCAAGAACCCCGGAACCAGCACTACCTGTTTCCCATCGTCCCGAATGCGACGTCCCTCTAAGAGGAAAAGTCTTCGAAGTTGCTCATCCCTTTCCAGGAAGTTAAGCACCATTTCGATCAGCATCTGGAATTTTTGGCGGGGCGAAGGGATGCTTTCGATGGCCAGTCGGAGGGCGGGGTTGACCTGCTCCCAGCCGTATTGGAAAATCGCCTCCAGAACGCCTTGCTTGTTCTCGAAATGTTTGATGAGTTGAGACTCGCTAGTGCCGGCCAGTCGACAGATGGCGGCCGTGGGGGTGCGCTCGTACCCCCGTTCGGCAAACAGGGTTTTGGCCGCTTCTCTGATCCGGTCGCGGCTTGGGGTCATCACCCCGGTCCTTTGATTTCGCATTTTTTCAGGTCCTGGGTAGTTCTACCCCGACTGAACCAAGCCGAGTCCCCACTATTCTACGACGAAGTGATGCCACTTCTGAAATGAAATAATGGTAGTATTTTCATATAGTTACGAACGATAACAGATTCTCCTTGACACACGAATGGTGAAAGTAGCACTATTTTGGACCATTATACAACTACTGACAGTAGTTGTAAAACTATGATCTTGATGCCAACCATTGACGTTGGCACCAACTTTGTCGCCAGAAACCCGGATCAGCCGAAGAGGCAAGAAGGAGAAGCAATGAAAAAGCTACGGATGTTGCTCTTGTTGGGAGCCGCGTTGCTGCTTGGCGTCGCTCCCCTGGCAGCCCAGAACAGCGTTAATGTCCTCGGGGGCGGGCCACAACCGGCGAACACGACCGGCTGCCCCATGAACACAAGTTGTATTCCGGCGACATGGTCCACGACCTCCAACGCGGGCGCGGATATTACCATGGCGATTACGGCGAACTTCGTCTTCGACTCCAATGGTGGGGCTTTGCTTACCGACTTTCCCCTTGCAACCAGCGGGCAAATCTGCCTGGCCGATACACGTGACCTTACCGGGACTACGCTGTTCGCCCAAATAGCCGCGAACTGTCAGGCCGCCGGAGGCGTCGCTCTTCTGCTCATCCGTGACAGTGCAGTCAACGCCCCATCGACTATCCCGGTATTTGTCATATCCACGGCCAACGGGGACTTTCTGCGGAATACTCTCGGGTTCAACGCGACGACCGGAGTCTCCAATTACCCGGTCCGAATCAATGTGGCTGTGACTGCTGTCCCGAGCAATCCAACCGCGCAGCACAACTGCCCGAATGGTCAGGCCGTCCCAGCGTTCGTTGGTCCGGGAACCGCGAATTACAACCCCAACGAAAGTCTCTGTCTGCCCGCGGGGGCAGGACAGGCTGTCGAGCCCAGCATGACTGTGGACTCGCAGGGCACAATCTACGTCGAGTCCATCCGCGGAGTCCCCGGCGGTCTTGACCTATGGCGCTGGTATAAAACTGCAGACGGTAGACCGAACGCTAACGGAACCCTGCCGTTTAAGTACGAAGGTCAGCCTGATTGCGGCATCTTCGTAACCCCCTTTTGCACTGCGAGCGGGTTGGCGCCGGGAGGGGGCGACGGGGACGTCGCCGTGAATGCTCCGGACCCCTCGAACTCGAACATTCCCAATGTGGCTGTGGTCAGCCTCACCGCAGCGGAAGTTACAGGCAGCCACTCCACCAACCGTGCGGATGCCTTCAGCACTCCGAACCCGGTCACCACCGGGGTTCCCTTCGACGATCGCATGTGGATCGATGCCTTGGACGATCCGAATCACGTCTACATGGAGTACCACGATTTCACGACCACCTCGCAAATCTTTGTGCAACGCTCGAACGACGGAGGCGTGACTTATACCGACGCCGCTGGGGTCGCGCTTGATGCTGCGACAGAGCCGAGCGCCGGTCCCCCTACCGTGAACATCGCCGGCCAGATCAAGGTGGACCGCAGCAGTTGTGGAAGCCACGGCAATCTGTACCAGATCTTTGTGGGCCCCGACAACCCGACGGACAACTTGAACAGCATTACCAACGCTGCCTACGTGGGCGTGGCTTCGGGCGTGAGTCTCACGAGTCCCGCTCTATCGTTTATTGATTACAAGATCTTCAGTTGCGGGGCGGGTTCGACGTGTCCCTCGGGGGCCGGCCTTGGCAATCTGTTCCCCGCGCTCGCGGTAGACAACTTCGGCTACGTGTATGCCGTCTGGTCGGATAACACCGACATCTATTATTCGTTCTCGAACAGTCACGGGACGCGCTGGTCTCCGGCCATCAAGGTAACCCAGAACACGTCCCAAGCAGGAAAGTCGAACGTATTCCCCTGGATCGCTGCCGATGCCAACGGCCACGTGGCCATTGCGTGGTATGGCGCCGATCAAGCCGGGAACTCAAACACAATCTCGGCGACCAACACACACTGGAACGTGTTCGTTGCGGAGAGCGTCAATGGTCATGCGATCCCGCCGGTTTTCACGTTCAGCCAAGCCACCGACCACTCCAACCACAAGGGGCAGATCTCAACCGGCGGCCTACTCGGCAGTTCCGACCGGAGCCTTGCCGACTTTTTCCAGATCGCAATTGACCCGACCAACCATCTCGTGAACATCGCCTACGCGGATAACCATGCGGGTACGTCTGTCACGTACTTCACGCGGCAGAAGAAAGCGACCCCGGGCATCTCCACCAAGGGCAAATGTGCAGGCAGCAGTCACTAAGCAGGCGGGAAGGGCGCCAAGCCGGCAAGCACGGCGGCAGCGCCCAGTTCGCCTTCAATCATGACGATTCCAAACAAGAGTCGGACAGAGCGGACTTCAGCGCTGCCGGCCACACTTTCGGCGTCACAGCCAGCTTTGGAATTGCCGGCTTCCAGCGGAACCGCTGTTCCCGTTTTCAGTGATCTGGTGACCCGCGCAGACGCGGCTCTGTACTCGGCAAAGCGGAAAGGGCGTAACCGCGTCGAATTTGCATTGGAGTAGACCAGATGGGCCGCTCGATCGCCCACATTATCGCGCCCGGGCGGGAACGGATTCAGTAACAAGGCAAATCCCCTTACCGGATTGACTCCAACATCGGAGCGCCCGCCGTTCGCACCGCGTTGCTCTTGCGGTTGATTACCCGAAACTGTGCTCTCTTGATGCGATCACTTCCAAATTATCGTCAATCCTGAAGTTGGCAGCACCACAGTTGGCAAGGTTTTTGGAACGAGGGGATGGCGACGTACCTTCGCAACGTTAGCTGATAGGTGCGCGACCCGGCGCCAAGTAGTCCGCATCCTTAATCTATGTGGTTGAGAAGCGGCAGCGCGAAATCTGTGACTTGAAAAGCAATAACATAGGCCGTTAACGGAGTTTGGAGCAACGAAAAGCGGACCGAAGATCGCTAAACCATTGAAAGAATGGTAGGCACGTGGGGACTCGAACCCCAGACCTCTACCGTGTCAAGGTAGCGCTCTAACCAACTGAGCTACGCGCCTACTGATTGATTTGATTATACCTTAGCTCGGTCCACTGAAAAATCCCCTACCGTTCTCCTTACCGTTCAATTCACCAACCCGTTCGGAACGAACCGATTCAGAAGCGACTCCTGTGCCGTAATTCGCTGCTCCATCGTTGATTGCGTGTACAGGTCCAGCGTGGTGCTGCTGTTGCTGTGACGCATCATGTCCTGCACCGTGCGCGGGTCCTGCTTCTCCCCCGTGATTAGCGCGGTACTCAGCGAATGCCGCAAATTGTGAAATCCGAACCGGCGCACCGGACTTCCGCTCGCATCGCACACCTTGCCGTTCTCCTTTACACGGAGCACCCCGGCTTTGACAGCAGCCGGACGCAGGTAGTCGGACACCAGCATATTTCCCACACGAGGGATTCGGCCCTTCTCCTTAATAGAGGCGAAGACCCAATCCGTGGGCGCAGCGTACAGCGTCTCCCGTTGCCACTCCCTGAGGAAGCGAGCGAGCAGAGGAGCCATGGCGACGGCGGATTTGGTGCCCCGAAGTTCTTATTCCGCTTGCGGCCGAGTGGGCACACCACTTCCGCCACGGGCTGCTAGCTTGCACCTTTACGATTTCAATTGGGGTTGTGGCTCCCTATCACGATGCCGATGACCTCACCTGAGACCACCAATTCCACTCTACGATTCTGTTGTCGTCCAGCCGCCGTCGCATTCGAGGCTACTGGTTGCGTCTTCCCGAATCCCAGCACCGTGACTGAAGAAATTGGGATGCCTTGTTGCACAAGGTAATCTCGAACTGACGCCGCGCGTTTTTCGGACAGCTGCTGGTTGTAGGCATCACTGCCCACACTATCGGTATGTCCGTCCACCTCTAAACGCAGGTCGGGGTATGCCAGCAAAATACCGGCAACCTTCGCGAGGCTTTCACGAGCCGCGGGTTTCAGCGAAGACTTGTTCGTCTCGAAAAGGACGTCCGGCATCGTAGCGACTAAACCTCGGGCTGTATCGCGTGTGACCAGGATCGCGTTGAGCTGTTGCAGCAAGCGGGCACGCATTGCAGCCTTTTCTTGTTCCGCTTTTTGACGCCCCCGTTCAGACTCCTCAGCCTGCGAGCGGGCTCGTTCGTTCTCGGCCTGGAGCGCTTGTTGCTGCTCCAGCGCAGATGCTTTGGCCGTTTCGGCCTCTTCCTTCTCCTGCATAGCTTTTCGCGCCGCTAAGTCCGCTTCTTGTTTGGAACGATCCGCTTCAGCTTTTGCTTGTTCTGCGGTCGCACGTTCCGCTTCGGCCTGTTGTCTTCGCTGCGTTTCCGCCTCGGTTTCGGCTCTCGCTTGTGCCTCGCGGGCAGCCGCAGCTTCCTTATCCTTCTCGACTCGCTCTTCTTCCTGACGCTTCAATGACATGACTCGGGCTTCTTCCGCAGTCTGAGCTGCTTCTCGGGCCACGGTGCCGATCGGTGTTCTGCCCTGCTTCCGCCTGTAATAGTCTTCTGCCTGTTTCAGGTCCTGTTCCGCCTTGGCAAAAGAACTGGAAGCGTATTTCTCCGCTTTGGCGGCTCGTGCGATCCGAACGGCATTGCGAGCCTCGAAGAGATCTAGCGGAGCCTTGCTATCGATCCCGTAGACCACGTCGCGGAGCGGTTCAACCTGGGAAGCGTACAAACCCCTAGGCAGTAGCTCATACTTGACGTTAATTGCTTCTTCTCTTCCCTTGGTATCGACCCGAATCACATTCTCAACAACCACAAGATCACTCGGTTGTGTGACCGCAAAGTAGGGTTCAGCAGTGACAATCAGCCCGAAAGCCTGTAGATCCGTGGTCACGCGTATTTCGCTCTTACCGTCGCTTAGGACAATTTCGCCCAGGTTGTTTGCACGTCCTTCCGGAGTAACGGCCCACAATACGTAGGTCAGGTACTCCAATCCAAACTTGTTGGCGGGCTGCAGGCCGTTCAATTTTGCATTGATCTCCAGGCGCCCGGTTTTACTCTCGACTCTCGCCTCACCGCTTGCGTTGGGCATAAGGTCGGTGCCCCGGAAGTCGACCTTGGTGGAACCCCCACGATGTCTGTAATCGACAGCCTTGGTGGAGCGAGACACTACATTGACTCGAAACACAGGCGTCGTTTCCATAGGCTGAACGGTCGACTGCCCTTGATTCTGGTCTTGATTTGGAAGCATTCTGGCAGGGCTGCTGGTGGAACCACCTGCGAGACCGCAGGTGGCAATGAGAAATACTAGCATTCTGACGTTCATGGCGCCCTCCTTAGCCGGAATCTCTCCTTTTTGACTTCAAACACGGTGCCGATTTTACACCATGCCGCCGGTTCGCGACATTGTGAAACAATCTTCATCCGGAGCGCCCCAACGGTCTGAGATCCGCACCAGCACCGCCGAAATTGCCCGATATTCCGCCACTTTTGCGACACTTCTCCTTGATCGAGGCAAGAAGCGTATCAAGGTAGCGCTCTAGCCAACTGAGCTACGCGCCTGCATTTATTGCGGAGAGTTGCAACCACAGGTGCCGTGTGGCACGGGGCTACGCGGCGCCAACACGGGATTTTACCATGCAGCGGCGCGCCTCGTGTATTGGCATCGAGTTCACAGACTTCGAAAACAGGTCTAAGGCTATACTGCCCATAAGCGCCAAAAGAAAGAATGTCCGAAGCCGATCCAAAACTGGCGGAAGCGCTGCGGCGCTACTGGGGATATCACGAGTTTCGCCCCAAGCAGGAGAATGTCATCCGCAGCCTGCTGGCCGCGCACGATACTTGCGTGGTGATGCCGACCGGAGGCGGGAAGTCGCTGTGCTACCAGCTTCCGGCGGTGATTTCAGGAAAGACGGCGGTGGTGGTTTCTCCGCTGATCGCGCTGATGCAGGACCAGGCAGCGCAACTGGCGCAGATGGGCATTCCGGCGGCGGCGATCAATAGTTTTCAGAGTTCGGCGGAACGACGGCAGGTGATGGAGAAAGCGGCGCGCGGGGAATACCGGCTGCTTTATCTTTCGCCGGAGCGGCTGGCCGCTGAAAATACTTTCGATTGGCTGGCGAAAGTTCCGGTGGGCTTCTTTGCGGTCGACGAGGCGCATTGCATTTCCGAATGGGGGCACGAGTTCCGGCCGGATTACCGGCAGTTGAGCCGGTTGCGCACGAGCTTTCCGAAGCTTCCGATTGCGGCCTTCACGGCCAGTGCGACGCGGCAGGTGCGGCACGACATTCTGAAGCAGTTGCAGATGCGCGATCCGCATCTTTACATCGCCAGCTTCCATCGAAAAAATTTGAGCTATGTGGTGCACGAGTGCGAAGCGCGGACTCAGATGGAGTTGCTCGTCCGCGCTTTGCGGCACTACGCGGGAGAGAGCGTGATCGTGTATTCGCCCACGATTCGCCGGGTGGAGGAGACCGTCGAATATCTGGAGGAGAGCGGGATTGCGGCGATTCCTTATCACGCGAAAATGGAAACGCCCATGCGACGGCAGAATCAGGAACGATGGATGTCGGACGAAGTCCGGGTGCTGGTGGGAACGATCGCGTTCGGGCTGGGCATCAACAAGCCCGCTGTGCGCGCGGTGATTCACCTGTCGCTGCCGAAGTCGATTGAACAGTATTACCAGGAGGCGGGCCGCGCGGGGCGGGATGGACGTCCCGCTGATTGCGTGCTGCTCTGGCAGAAGCGAGACCATGTTCTGCTGGATTACTTCATCGGAAAGATCTCAGATGATGCGGAGCGCGAGCGGTCATCGGAACGGAAACGCGTGATCAGCCGGTTCGCGGATTCTGCGCGCTGCCGCCACCGGCAGATCTGCCTGCACTTCGGAGAGACTCCGAAGTGGGAGAGCTGCGGCAATTGCGACAATTGCGGCGCAAGGCCGGAGTGGCTGAGCAAGGAGATGGTGAGGGTCGACTTGCCCGAGGTCGCGGCGCGGCAGACGTCTTTTCCGCCCACGTCTTACTCGGTGCCGCGGTCAGAAAAACGGCGGGTCCGGGATGCGACGCCGGCGGAAGCTGATCCAGCGCTGGCGGAGTATCTGCGGGAATGGCGGCGAAACATGGCGCGGGAGAACAAAGTGCCCGCGTACATTATTCTCCACGACACCACGCTGGAGGAGCTGTGCCGGCGGCGTCCGGCGACTCTACCGGCGCTGAAGCAGGTGCCGGGCATTGGCGAGCGCAAGGCAGATGTGTACGGCGCGGAAATTCTTCAGGCCTTGCGGAACTTTGGTGATGGAGCGCGCGCCACGCAGACGGCGGCCAAGGAGGCGGCCCCGGCGGAACAGACGCTTCGGCTTTTGAACGAGGGGCGCACCTTTGAGGAGATTGCGCGCATTCGGGCGCGGCAGGTTTCGACAGTCGTTTGCACGGTGGCGAGCCTGATCGAGACCGGGCAGGTGAAATTGGATCCGAAGTGGATTTCGCCCGACGCGCAGCCGCTGATTGAGGCGGCTTGCCTGAAGCAGGGGGTCGAGCGGCTGAAGGATATTAAAGACGCGGTGCCGCCGTATGTCAGCTTCGACGATATACGGTTGGTGGTGGCGCATCTTCGGGCCGAGAACCGGGTGCCCGCGAAGACGGCATAAGGTCTCGTGTGGAAGCGGGGCTCCGCCCCGCTTGGACGGGGCGGAGACCCGTCCCCACGCAGGCCCTCTACACACCCTTGGCAGCGGGATCCCAGATCAGTTTGTGGATTTGCAGGCTGAGCCGCGCGGGAACGTTGTCGGCGAGAATCCATTGCGCGAGTTCTTGCGGATTGAGGAGGCAGTGCGAAGTGTCTCGTGAGCCGGAGGCAGCCTTTTCGAACGCGGGGGAAAATAAAATAGCGTGCAGGCGCTCGGCCAGTCCGTGATTCAGGACGAAGTCGCGGGCGAATTCGTAGTCCGTGCGGTCGGTCAAGACGAACTTGAGTTCATCGTGAGGCCGGAGCGCTTCCAGATTCTCGAGTGCGAAAGTGTTTGGCTCGCCGGAGTGCGGACACTTCACGTCGACGATCTTTACGACTTGTTTCGGGACCCGTGCCAGGGGGCGTTCGCCGCTGGTCTCGAGCAGCACCTGGTAGTCAGCGTCCAGAAGTTGCTCCATCAGCGGGATGACTTCACGCTCCTGCAACATGGGTTCGCCGCCGGTGATCTCGACCAGTCCGCCGGTTGGACTTAGACGAGCGACTTCGCTGAGCACTTCTTGCAGCGCCATCTTGTGCCCACCGTAGAAACTGAACTCGCTGTCGCACCAGGAGCAGCGCAGGTTGCATCCGGTCAGACGCACGAAGACGCAGGGCAGGCCGGAATACGTCGATTCGCCCTGAAGCGATTTGTAGATCTCGGTGACTTGCATGGAACTAACTAAAATCCAGTCATCGGGTGATCGGGTGATCGAAATTCAAAACCAGAGCTTCTAGATCACCCGATGGCCCGATGACCCGATTCCTATTCGCTGTATCGCGCCGTCGTGGTATCGGTCTCAAACACTGTCACGTCTTTCACTCTCACCCTGCCGTTGGTTATGCTGCTTAAGCGGACGTTGGTCTCGTCGTAGAAATATTTCGCGAGATTTTCAGCGGAGGGGTTGAGGACGGTGAAGGGCTCGATGTCGTTGATCATCTGGTGGTCGAGACGGTCAATGGCGTGCTTCATGACGTCTTTCAGGTCTTTGAAATCGAGCAGGAGACCGGCCTTGTCGAGTTCAGCGCCGGCGAGGGTCACACGAATCTTGTAATTGTGCCCGTGCGGCTTCTCGCACTTGCCCTTGTAGTTGCGCAGGTAGTGCCCTGCGGCGAATGTGTCTTCGACAGTGACTTCGTACATGAAATCCCAATAGCCTCGGCGGTGACCTGCGATCCGTTTTATTGTACCTTTTGAGAGCCGCGGAGACACAGCGGCGCGCACTTCGGCCGAACTGCAGATCCCTCGCGTTGCTCGGGATGACAATTCGGTGGAAGGGAGAGCATCCGAAGCGATCATGACGCAAGCTGACGTCACGATTCGGGAGGCAACCCCGAACGAGTCGGCGATTATTCTTCATCACCGGCGTTCGATGTTTCGCGACATGGGCGAAGGTACGGTCGAGGAACTCGATCGTATGGTGGAAGTTGCAAGTCCGTGGCTGGCGCGGGCTTTGGCCGCTGGCTCGTATCATCATTGGCTGGCGCTGGACAGCTCAGGCCGTGTCGCTGGCGGCGGTGGGGTGCTGCTCTGTCCGTGGCCGGCGAATCCCAAAGACCCCTGCACTCGGCGGGCGGTGATCCTGAACGTGTACACGGAGCCGGAGTTTCGGAAGCGGGGAATTGCGCGGCAAATCATGCTGACCATCCTGGCCTGGGTCAAGGAGCAGGGCCTGCGATCCGCCAATTTGCACGCCAGCGACGAGGGTCGGCCTTTGTATGAGAAGCTGGGGTTTGAGGCTACAAACGAAATGCGGCTGAGGTTTGACCTGCTATAGAGAATCCAGAGTTGCTGTGGCCACGAGCAACTGCCGAGCTGTGCTCGGCTTGGACGGGCGAGGGCGCCCGTCCCCACACGAGCGGTTTTCAGCTCTGACAAGCGTTGTTCTCACCTCTGTTTTCAACTGTCAAGCAAACCAAGGGCCACCTCCTGATAATCTGCTAACGTTTGGGTTGCTGCCCCGTCTGTTTCTGTGCAAGGCAAGAACGAGGATAGGACCACTTGTAGGGGACAGAGACAGACAATGCCGGCCGATTCTTACGCAGTCGCAATTCCGGTTGGCGACAATTACCGTCCGAGGCTGGCGGAACAGGGCAGCGGCAACCAGAACCCCACGTCGTATTGGAACATGAGGGGCTCCTTGGCAGCGCAGAGCAACCGCATTGACGACACGAGTCTGATCCGGGAGGCGCAGCAAGGAAACCGCGCGGCTTTCGAGGTCTTGGTGCGTCATTACGATCAGCCGGTTCTGCGACTGGCGCTGCACCTGACGGGATCGGAGTCGGACGCCCAGGACGTTTATCAGGAGGCCTTCCTCAAGGCCTACAAGAATCTGGGCAGTTTCCGTTTTGAGTGTTCCTTTTACACCTGGATCTACCGGATCGTCACCAATCTCTGCCTCGATCATCTGCGGAAACGGAATGTGCGAAAGGAGGATGCTCCGGTTGCGGTGGACGCCTCGGGTGAGGAGTACAGCCGGTTGGAGCAGTTCGCGGACGCCCGCTCGGGAGCCAACCCGGAACGCGATTTGATGCGGCGGGAGTTGGGGCGGAAGATCGGAGCGGCATTGGCGGTGCTGACGCCTCGCGAGCGAATGGTGTTCGAGTTGAAGCACTATCACGGGCTGAAGTTGCGCACGGTGGGCGAGATGCTGAACACGACGGAAGAGACGGCGAAGAATACGTTGTTTCGCGCGACGCAAAAACTGCGCAGCGCGCTGGCGGAGATGCGATGAGTTTGCAATTAGTTCCCGCGAAGGGATACGAAAATGAAATGTGATTGGGTGCGGCACAACATTCTGTTCTACGTGTACAACGAACTGGAGGACGATGCCCGGTACGAGGTAGAGCAGCACCTGGCGCGGTGTCCGGAATGCGCCACCGAGTTGAAAGCGGCGCGCAAGTTCCACGCCACGCTTTCGGAAATGCGGGTGGCGGAGCCGACTCCGAACCTGCTGACGGCATCGCGGATGCGGCTGCAGGAGGCGCTGGAAACGACGCAGCCGGGAGGGTTCTGGCAGCGAGTGATTTTTGAGCCGGCAGCGTGGCTGCGGCAGATTCGGATGGCGCCGGCACTGGCTGCGGTGATTTTCATCGCGGGATTTGGCGGAGGCATTGGCGCGACTTACAACGTTCTTTCCGCACATGGCGGGGATGGCGTAGTGAGGAGCCCGCTCGATCAGCTCACTCGACCGCTGGAGTCGTCTGCGATTGCGGGCATCCTGTCGGTGACGCAGGAGCCGGGATCGAGTCGGGTGAGCATCAAGTACGACACGGTTTTGACTCAGGAAGCGCAGGGCTCACTGAACGACCAGCGCATCCAGCAATTGCTGTTGTTTGCGGCGCGCAACAATTACAACTCGGGAGTGCGGATGGACTCGGTGGATTTGCTGACGCAAACTCCCGACGATTCGCGCGTGCGGGAAGCGCTGATGTATGCGTTGCAGAACGATACCAATCCGGGTGTGCGTTTGAAGGCGCTGGATGGGCTGAGTGGCTTTGTACGGCAGGATGGCCGAGTACGGGATGGGGTTTTGCGGGCGCTGATCAGCGACACGAACTCGGGCGTTCGGATGCAGGCCTTGCGGCTGGTGGAGCCCATGAAAACGGACAGCAATGTGCGATCAGTGCTGACCAGGTTGTCGCAGACGGATCAGAACGTCTCGATTCGCTCGCAGGCTCGTACGATGCTGGCGCAGATGCCGGAGATGGATTAGGAACAGTCGTTGGTCGTTAGTCGTCAGTCGTTCGGGATTGCTCGCGGGTTGGAGGGTTTGCTAACGACCAACGACAAACGACCGACGACTGCACTGAGTGAGGAGGACATTCATTGAAGCACGCAATAAAACTCGTCAGCGTTGCAGTGTTGGCGGCTGCGCTGGCATCTCTGGCGCTGTGCCAGGAAGCTCGGGTGTATCGCGAAGGCAGCAACTGGGTCCAGGAAATGACTGGAGACCTGGGTGCGGCGAAGAATCTGCGGGTAAAGCTAGCCGCAGGTTCGGTACGGGTTCAGGGCGGATCGCAAGCCGGGATCACATACGTCATTCATCGTAAGGCCTATACATCTTCAGAAGAGAAGGCCCGCCGCGAATTTGAGTCCTACCGAATCAACACGTCGGTAAAGGGAGACACTGCGTGGATCGTGGCAGAATCGAGCCGACGGGAGTCCAAGTGCTCTGATGATTTTGTCATCAATGTGCCTCGGAACCTGGACTCCGCCAAGATCGAAACCGGGGGCGGCAACGTAAACGCGACCGGGATTGCCGGACATGTCAACCTCGAAAGTGGTGGTGGGAATATTCACCTGGATGATATCGGCGGCGAGGTAACGGCGGAAACCGGTGGGGGCACGATTGATGTCGGCAGCGTGCAAGGCAACTTGAGTCTGCAAACGGGCGGAGGAAACATCAAGATTGCATCCGCCAAGGGCGAGATCAAGGCGGAAAGTGGAGGGGGAAGCGTAGTCGTTCTTTCTGGCCTGCAAGGCGCGGTGCTGGAGACGGGCGGGGGTAGTATTCGGGTGGACAAGTGCAGCGGGCCGGTGAAAGCCACGACCGGCGGTGGAAGCGTGGACCTGGGCGAGATCGGCGGGCCAGCGGAAATTGAGACAGGCGCAGGCAGCATTCGGCTGGCTTCCGCGAAAGGACGTGTTCAGGCCCAGACCGGCGGAGGCAGTATCCAATTGGACGGGGCGACGTCGGTGCAGGCGGAAACTTCGGCTGGGGGAATCGTGGTGAAACTGCTCTCATCGGATGGCGGTCACAACAATTCCACGCTTGAAACGTCGGCTGGCGACATCACCGTCTATCTTGCGAATGATCTGGCGATCTCCATTCGGGCGGAGATTGAAATCGCCAATGGTCACACGATCCGCAGCGACTTCTCCGATATTCGCGTGTCCAGTGAAGGCGGACCGTGGGGACCGAAAACGGTGACGGCAGAAGGTCAACTTAACGGTGGCGGACCGGTACTGAAGGTCCGGACGAATTCTGGGAATGTCAACTTCCGCCGCGTCAGCCGGTAGGAACGGTCGTTGGTCGTCAGTCGCTAGTCGTTCGCGATTCACTGCGAGCGCGAGAGTTTGCTAACGACCAGCGACAAACGACAAACGACTAGCTTTATTCGGGAGGGGTTATGATCCATCGCTTCCTGCTTTGCATGTTTCTTTTTACGCTGGTCGTTTCGCTGGCCTCTAGCGCGCAACCAGCGGAACTGAACTACGATCGCACAGGCGAAACCTGGGACTGGAGTTACGGCGCGGAGGAGGGCGGCGGATCTTCGTATCTTGGAGTGGACATCGCGGACGTTTCTCCGGAGCGGCTGGGAGAATTGAAGCTCAAGGAGGAGCACGGAGCGGAGGTCACGATGGTCGACCAGGACGCTCCCGCCGGAAAGGCTGGGCTGCACGCGCATGACGTCATCGTAAGTCTGAACGGTACGGCGGTGGAGAGTGCTGCTCAATTGCGCCGGATGATTAAGGAAACGCCGTCCGGCCGCGTGGTGAATCTCGGCATCAGCCGCGACGGTCAACCCATGACTATCAAAGTACAACTTGCCGACCGGAAGTCGATGGCGTGGCCGAAGGGCGGCGAATTCAAGTTCGACATGCCGAAGATGCCTACCCTGCCCGACATCGACGTGCCCGTCTCGGTGGTCATCGTCCACTCGTCGTTGCGCAGCGGGCTGATGGTGGAAAACATTACTCCCCAACTGGGAGATTTCTTTGGGGTCAAGGGCGGCAACGGTGTGCTGGTGCGCTCGGTGGAAAAAGGCAGTCGCGGTGAAAAAGCCGGATTTCGTGCCGGGGATGTGGTGGTCAAAGTCAACAACCAGCCGGTGCACGATACCTCTGACTTCACGCACGCTCTGCGGTCATCGTCGGGCGGCACGGCGGCCGTGACGGTGATGCGCGAGAAGAGAGAGCAGAATCTGACGCTGACTCTTCCCGAGAAGAAGGATTCCGGTAGCCTGCAGGAAGACAGCTTTGACGTTCCCGAGTTCACCGCAGAGACAGAGCAGGCAATCGACCGCGCCGGAGATGAAATCGCCCGCATGGGTCCGGCCATCATGGAGAAAGCGCAGCAGACATTGCGCTCGAGAGACATGGACTTGAAAGACATAAATAAGAAGCTGCAGGATCTGCAGCGGAAGATGCAGGGACGGCAGCAGAAGCTGTGCCATGAGTTATCCGGAGAGTGGGCTGAGATCTGACATTGTCAGGGTGGACGTGCGGCAGGTTACGAAGGTCACGCGCGCTGGAATGGGAATCCTGGATTTAGCAGAGGGATGGCCAGATTCCACGGGTGGACTACCCACTGGTTACCTGTCGCGCTGAAGAAAACCCCGGTAAGCTATTGCCGCGATGGCTTTCCGCGCCCTGCTGTTTTCAAAAAGCTCCGAAACGAATGCTGCGATGACGGCGGCTTGCGAGAGCACAGGGATTGGCGCTGAAGTCTGTTCGGACATCTTTACAGCCATCGAAAAAGGAAAGAAGCGGGCCTTTTCGTGCGTAATTGCGGACTGGGCCGACCAGCCGGAGGCGAGCTTCCTGTTGAAGCGCGCTCGCGAGTCCGCGCCGAACCGCGACACGGTGGCCATCGCCATCGTCGATCGCGAACCAAGACCGGCGGAACTGCGCGACAACCGGCTCGATTTTCTGATCTATCGTCCAATTTCCGCCGCGGAAGCCGACGCGGTGCTGGCGAAAGCTTGTCAGCAGATGCAACCGTCGAGCGCAGAGGATGCTGCGGAGTCGTTCGGGGAAGACGACAACGCGAGCAGCGAAGGCTTCGCAGTTTCTGTTGACGCCGATGTGCCGGAGCACAATCAGCAGGATCCGCCAGTCTGGTTCCCGGAAGCGAATGCAGCAGAGGGCGACGGCGACGGCGAAATTGCGAGGGACGAAGACGAACAAGAACCTCGACGCCGTAGCCATGCGATAGGGTTCCGCGGAGCTTGTGCTGCGGTGCTTGTGCTTACGGCGGTGTTTCTCCTCTGGAGATCGCGCGCGGTCATCGTGTATCTATCGCGGACGCCCGAGGGAAGAATCCATGTTTTGCGGGAATCGGTGACGACGCTTTTTTATATGAACCAAACGGGGGCGTTGCCCGTCGGTTCCGCCGGGAGCGGCGCGCAACAGGATGCGTACTTCAGCCGAGATCCCGCCAGTTCTAATACACAGACGCCGGCGCTGGGAGTGGTTGCAACGGAATCCACGCTGACGGAAGCGCGCATCCCCTTACCAAAGGCTCCCAACTTTCCGCTGCCCGTGCCGGTGCTTATGCATCAAGACGCGACGCCAATCCGCGTGCAACGAGCGGCGATTCCCGAAAGCATGAGAAACTCGCCGCCGATTGCGCGGCCGGTTGTGGTGACGGTGAATCCGGCGCAGATGATGCCGGCCTCCGCCCCGCAGCCGCAGCCTGCAATTCGGCAATTCAGCGAACCCGTCGCGGTGAGCGAAGAAGCAGCGCGGGCTCTGCTGGTTCACACCGTGAATCCGGTGTATCCACCCGAGGCGTTAGCCCAGAAACTTCACGGACCGGTGGTATTGCAAGCGCTGATTGGGCGCGATGGTAGCGTCGAGGATCTGAAAATTGTTCGGGGATATTTTGTTTTGGGCCAGGCGGCGATTGCCGCAGTCCGGCAGTGGCGGTTCCAGCCCTACAGTCTCAACGGCCACGCTGCGGCAACTCAAACCGTGATCACCATCAATTTTAGCTATCCGCCGGGATAGCGTCAGGGTGGGGACGGGCCTCCGCCCCGTCTTTGGCGGGGCAAAGCCCCGCCACCACACAATCTTCCTTCTACTTCACCACACGACCTCCTACTTGTGGTCGTGGCCTTCCTGTCCGCCGCTTGGAGGATTCACGCCGCTGGATTTCTTCCAATAGTCCTGCACGGCAGGCGGCAGCTTGCCGACGCGGGTGAGAAACGCCGTGACTTTCCACAGGTCGGACTCAGAAAGCGTCTTGTCCCAGGCGGGCATGCCGGTATAACGAACACCATTGCGAATCACGTAGAAGACGCGCCATTCCGGATCGTCCATTGGGTGGAGAATTAGGTTCGGGGGCGGGGGATAGAACGAATTCTCCAGAGTCGAGGGCTGGCGGTCGATACCACCATGGCAAAGCGCGCAATTCATGGTGTAAATCTTCAACCCCGCAATCAGATTCTCATCCGTGGGGGGCACGGGATTGTTCACGCGGGGAGCGTGGCGCTCCACCGAATTGTCAAGCGCGCTCATGGCGAGTTGGACTTCCATCGCAGGAGGAGCGATGTTGGCCCGAGTTGGCAAAAAGCCGAGCAGGGCAAGGCCAAGACCGCCGATCAGCAGAACCAGAATGGTGATGACAATCCCCAGAATGAAGTTGCGCATTTCCAGATCCTCGGAGAGCTTCACGGGCGAACTGCAGCCACGCACCAACTCTTCTTCATTCTACCCTCAAGGGCGAGGCAACCGAGCCGACGCATCCGCTACTGGTGCCGTAGCAGGAAAGCCTACGGCCAATCGTCATTCCCCAACTCCCTTCTGATTGCGAGAAAAGGATGCCGCGTAACTCAGTAAGCGTGCAGGCGACGAGCCTCGCGCACCAGATCGGACACTTTCGGCAGGAAGAACTCCTCCTGCGGCGGAGAAAACGGAACCGGCGTGTCGAGCGACGTCAGCCGAACGATGGGACCATCGAGGTCATCGAATGCTTCTTCGTTGATAATCGCGGAAATTTCTCCGGCCAGACCTCCGGTACGCGCGTGCTCATGAAGAATGATGACTTTGTTGGTCTTCTTCACGGTAGCAGCAATCGCCGCGCGATCGAGAGGCGCGACCGTGCGCAGGTCGAGGATTTCGATTTCGATTCCTTCTTTACTCAGGATTTCCGCGGCTTCGAGCGCGGTATAGAGCATGGCGGCGTAGGTGATCACGCTGAGATGATGGCCCTCGCGCGCGACCCGCGCCTTTCCGAGCGGAACCACGTAGTCAGCTTCGGAGCCTGGAATTTCTTCTTTAATTCTTCGGTAGAGATACTTGTGCTCGAAAAAGATCACCGGGTTGTGGTCGCGGATCGCCGCCTTGATGAGTCCCTTGGCATCGTAGGCCGTCGCCGGGCAGACAACCTTCAGCCCGGGCGCGTGTACGAACCACATCTCGGGATTTTGCGAGTGGAACGGCCCGCCATGCACGTTCCCACCGCTTGGACCACGCAGCACCAGCGGGGCCGGCGCGCCCCAGCGGTAGTGCGCCTTGGCGGCCATGTTGACGATCTGGTTGAAGGCGCAGCCGATGAAGTCCATAAACTGGAACTCGGCGACGGGACGTAATCCGGTAAGAGCGGCACCGAAGGCCGCGCCCATGATGGCCGACTCGGCAATTGGCGTATCGATCACGCGCTCGGGGCCGAAGCGGTCAATGAAGCCTTCGGTGACCTTGAAAGCGCCGCCGTAGATCCCGATGTCCTCGCCCAGGCAGAAGACAGTGGGGTCGCGCTCCATTTCCTCCCAGATTCCCTGGCGGATGGCTTCGAGGTAGGTGACGACTGGCACAGACAGGAAGTGTACCGCAACGTTCGCAGTTCTCAGTAAATGCGTTTGGAGCGCTTGGGGTACCGTCATGCGACCGGCGGCGCTCAAATCCCACCCTTCAAAGAACGAAGGGTGGGGCACCCGGCAGGTGAGTCACTTTCTGCGGTGACGTACCTCACAGACCTGAATTCGTTCTTTCTGTTAGAGTCCTTCCCGTTCGAAGCCTGAGGGGGCGAACCAAGCCGTTTAGAGGAGTCATATGACTCGTCTTTTATCCCGTGCGCCCAGGGGAGCCTCCCTTCGTTCAGTCATTGCGGGTCTAATCGTTCGCGAATGTCTGCGCTCAAGTTGCTATGACACTTGTGGGTGGGGAGAGCACACATACGTCGGCCAATGCCCCGGGCTCTCGCCTCCCTGAGGAACGGGTCCTTATGGGGCCCCGACACGGTGCAGTAGTAATCGCACGGGCTTCACGATTCCGACGTACACGCCTCGCGCATGATTGCACAACTGGGTAGTGGGAGCGTGGCTCATGTCAGTCCGAGAGCAGTTCCTGTGAACTTCCATCTGGTAAGCGCCACTGACGACGATCCCACTCACGATGTAAACCCCAGACTTGAGGCAGATTTTAGTTGGGACTCAAGCACGGGGAAGTACGATGACCTTAAGGGTTGTTATGTTCAAGAATACGTGAGTTTCCCGACCACAAATAATGATTCGTGTCCATCGGATCCAACTATCAAGTGTTACTTTCCTCCAAGTCCACCATGGATAGCCAAAGGTCAACCCAGCAGTGCGTTTGCAAATCCTACTGTGTCTCCACCCCCTGGCGACCCCGCGGAACTTGGTGCAAATTATGATCTAGATTTCCTCGATAATCTAGCCTTTGTTCAACCATATTCTGTAATGTCTTTTACGGGCACACAATTTTACCAATATCAGTGCGACAATAGTGGTTCATGGAAGAAACTCTATGGCCCCGCATCAATAAATTACTCGATGTACAAAGACCAATACGGTACATGGAGCGTAACAATTTCCCGAAGCGACACCGACAAAACGTCGTACTATGTCATACCATAGCCTTGGTCGATTCCTAGAAGGAGGGCTCTCGTGCTGTTATCGTGCACATTGACGCCAATACACTGGCTACTCGCTCTTGTTCAGGCGCTCGTGTTGTGCGCCTGCGCTTATGCCCAACCTGCAACGATTCCGATCCAGTTCAACATAACTCTGCAAAAGATGATCGTCACGCAACACGAGCCGGTAATCCTGGTTCTAGAATTTGGAAGCCCGTCACCTCAGAGCGTTGTTGTAGATTTAGGTTACAACAGTGAGAAACTGCACATCACTGTCGTGGACCCCGATGGGGTAGTCGTCAACAAAACGAACTCGGTGGAGGGGCCTGGAGCTACGTACAGCTTTCATATTGACGGAGAGAGTAAGAGTTCGGGAGCGGTGCCTTTGACGGACTGGTTCACTTTCGACAAAGTTGGCAACTATGAAATTGATGTCGACTTGGGCGCTCACTCGGCCTCTTACGAGCGATTCTCCTACACAATGGTCGGAAATCGAGCCAAGTTAAACATAACGGTTCGCCCAAGGGACGAAGCAGCCCTTCGTCAGGTGTGCGACCAGTTGCTATCTCATGCCGAGGATCTACCTTATGACTCTCAGGAAAAGTGGGTAGCTGCGAGGGCGCTAGCCAAAGTCAATGATCCCGTCGCGGTTCCGTTCATGGTTAGGGCGCTGAATCAGAGGAACTTTGCACGTTTGATGATTCCAGCCCTTGCTCGAATAAAGACTGCTGATGCGATTGCAGCGCTGGAATCAGCCACGGGGTCACCCGACAAAGAAACTCAGAGCCTGGCTCATTCGGCGTTGGCGAGTTTGGGCAGAGCACAGCGGTAGCGTTTCTTAGAGCCTTCTGAACAAAATGGTCGAGGTGCACAAGTGAAGAGTCTACTGATTCTAAGTCTGTTGATCTTAGTGGCCCTTAGTGTAGCCCAGGACTGCAACACCCTACAGAGTACCTCTGGCAGCAGGATGGTTTCTTATTTACATACAATTACTCCTAATCAGACGAATGGCGCATGCGTGGCTTTTGCAATCAATAAACTATGCGACCAGAAGTACGAAGCTGCAATTCCTGAGATGACTAGGCTGCTAGATTTTCATTGGCCTCCCGGTGCTCACCAGAAACAAGCACGCTTCGTCATCGAGCACGACGGTTCCAGCATTTATCCGGCGGCGAATGCTCTGAAGCAAATAGGCGCGAAAGCACTGCCTGCGGTTCTGGATGAGATCAGGGCTAAGTCCAGCTCAAGAACGGCAGTAGAAGTTGCCGTTTCTGTCTGGATGACAATTTACAAAGATCAAGCTCCCACCGGAGTAGCTCTGCTAAAGCAGGAATCTGATCGGACCGCTGATCCTATGACGAGACAAAAAATCGCTTGGGCAGCGCGGAAGGCAGCAAGCTGGTGTGCGCCTTCCGAAGAGCCACAGTGCAGGATAGCGGCACAGACGCTGTACTCGGGGAATGCGATTCTTAAAACAGCAGAAACGAAACCCTCTAACAAATAAGTGTTATGGATACCGTACATTCTGCCTGCGGCTGCACTGCGAGAAGCGCAGAAGTCTTTATTCCCCAAAGACCTAGCGGAAAATTTGCTTCTACCACGCGCTAACTCATTGATTTTTAAATACCTTACAAATAAGTCCTTATTTCTCAAAGACCTGGAAAGTTAGCCCCGCTAAGTCTTTGATTCCACAAGACCGACGCAGGGGGTTGTTTCCTGCCGAAGCCGCCTCAGCTGCCAACCAGCGGTCGAACGGCCAAATCGCTTACAATTCCCCTTCCATGACAGTCGCGGTTCGGTCTTTTGCGAAGATCAATCTCGGGCTCTACATTGGCGCGGCGCGCGCGGACGGATTTCACGATCTGCGCACGGTGTACCAGACGATCGCGCTGCATGACTTGATCCGGGTGAACGTTGGGAGGGGCAGCGGGATTGAGATTCTGTGTGACGATCGGCGGGTGCCGCTGGATTCGTCGAACACTTGCTATCGCATGGCCGAGCTAGTTCTGGACGAACTGGGCGCAAAGGGTAGAGTCAGCATCGAAATCGAGAAGCGCCTGCCGGTACAGGGAGGATTGGGTGGGGCGTCTTCGAATGCGGTAGCAACCTTGGTGGCGTTGGAGCGGGCACTGAAGAAGAAGTTATCCAGGGCGGCGCGCCTGCGCATTGCGGCTGAAGTTGGGTCGGACCTGCCGCTGTTTCTGGTG